>Ga0256828_1000126_pt1 | contig 50862 bp, 50 predicted proteins | sample CV88metaG_FD_185993 | JGI IMG/M metagenome (GOLD analysis project Ga0256828, IMG submission 185993) | Hydrothermal vent microbial communities from East Pacific Rise, Pacific Ocean - CV88 | ecosystem: Environmental > Aquatic > Marine > Hydrothermal vents | place: Pacific Ocean: East Pacific Rise...
CTGATAAATATACTTACAGTCTGGAAACACTTTCTGTGCCTCATGCCGAACCGACACTGGAAGCACTTTTCTTTGTGAATAGACTTAAAAAAGGGCATCTGATCAAATATATTGAGATAGATGAACGGGAAAACAGGGAGAAGGTACCGCAAGTAGTCATGGAAGCCAACGGGCTTACAAAAACATTTGGTGATTTTGTTGCCAATGATCATGTAACAATACATCTTCATGGTGGAGAAATAGTCGGTCTGCTGGGTGCCAACGGTGCAGGAAAGACCACTTTTATCAAAATGCTGCTGGGACTCTACCCCATAGACGAAGGTGAGCTTTATCTGCTCGGACAGCAGATACGCAGCGGTAAAGACCGTCAGAACCTTAGAGCGAAGATAGGTTATGTAAGTCAGCATTTTGCGCTTTATAAAGATATGACGGTACGGGAAAATCTGCTCTATTTTGCACGTATGCATGCGATCGGTACTCAAACAGCACTCCGGCGTATTGAAAAATATGCTTCTGCATTGGGGTATTCCGACTATATGGATATGTTACCGGGTGAACTTCCTTTAGGGATAAATCAGCGTTTTTCCATTACTGCAGCTTTGCTGCATGAACCGGTTATACTTTTCATGGATGAACCGACATCCGGAGTCGATACGATAGCAAGAGCCCAGTTTTGGCAAATTATGGAGACCCTGAAAGAGAAGTGGGGGATATCAATCCTTATTACTACACATTATATGAGTGAAGCGGAGTATTGTGACAGAGTTGTACTGTTGAAAGAGGGCGTAAAAGTAGAAGATGCCTATATGGACGAACTCTATAGAAAGCATTCCCATGCAAAGAATTTTGAAGAGATATTTTTGGAGTATTACCAATGAGAGCAAGTGTGATCAAAGCCTATATACATAAGGAACTGATAGAACTTTTCCGTAGCAGACTTATTATCATGGTCTATCTTATGCCTTCAATGATACTTTTGCTTTTTGGCTATGGCATACGTATGGAGGTCACACATGCCAGAATTATTATTCTGGATTATGACCAGAGCCATTATTCACAGATGCTGACTTCCAAATTTGAAGATTCTAAATATTTCAATCCGATGATGATGCATATCAAAGAAGCAGAAGCGATGCATCTGATCAAACAAGCAAAAGCAGATATGATACTCATTATCCCTTCCTCCTTTGAAAAAAGATTGATACATGGTCAAAAGAGTGAGATCGGACTCTTTGTGGATGCGGCATTCCCGACACGGGCAACGACAATGCAGAGCTATGTGCAGGGTGTGATCCTGCAGGCTTCAAACGAAGTGCGGGAAGGAAAATTATCCAAAGGAATGATCACACTTAACAGCCGTAACCTTTTCAACCAGGCAATGCGTGATGAGAATGCAATGGTGCCCGGACTCATAGGGCTGGTACTCCTTGTTGCACCTGCGATCCTCTCTGCACTTTTGATCGTGAAAGAGAAAGAGAAAGGAACGATCTTTAATTTCTATGCTTCTGCGATCAGAAAATATGAGTTCATCCTTGCAAAGCTGACACCGGTGTTTTTATTGCATTCTCTGAATATTTTTATTGTTTTCCTCTGGGCAACCTATCTGTTTGAAGTACCTTTTCGGGGAAGTTTTACACTCTACTGGTTGACTGGAGAGCTTTATATTCTGATAAGCCTTGGGATCGGAATGCTGATCTCCATCGTTACCCGCTCGCAGATAGCAGCTGTGGTACTTACCGTTATCGTTACTCTGCTACCAGGATTTCTCTATTCGGGGATCATCCTTCCCATTTCTGCGATGGATCATGAATCCTATATCATGGCACATCTGTTTCCTGTGATGTACTATAACCATATTCTTTATGACACCTTTCTTATAGGAGAAGGGCTGGATTCTGCGACCAATCAGCTCTATCTGGGGATACTGTTTCTCTATGCATTCGTATTGTTGCTGCTTGGAACACTTTTTTTGAGAAAGGAGCTGAAATGATGCGTATCTTCTGGACGATCGTTGCCAAAGAGCTTATCAGTTTTTTACGTTCCTGGGGATTGCTCGCTGTGGTACTTTACTCCTTTACTCTTGATGTGTATATCGCCGGTGCGGGAATGCAGATCAAGCCTCGCAATGTATCGATAGGATATGTGGATCATACCGGGGGAGGGGTCAGCCGGAAAATACTTTCACATCTGCATGGCCCGGAGTTTATCCCTCCACAGCATTTTCTTTCCCAAAAAGCATTGAGTGATGCGATCTTTAATAAAAAGATCCTGGTGGGAATATTTTTTGATGAAGAGTTTGAAAAGGACTACAGACGGGGCAATACGGCTATCATAAATGTGCTGCTTGATGCAACAGCTGCAAGTCAGAGTTTTACGACATTGGGATATTTGCAGAATATTGTCATGGATTTCAATAAGATAGATTTTCCTGTTACTGTGAAGTCACATAAACTCTTTAATGAAAATGCAGACAATCATACCTTTATGGCTCTGAGTGAAATGCTTTCGGTCATTACAATGCTTTCGATCCTGCTTCCGGCGATGGTCTTTGTCAAAGAGAAAGAGGAGGGGACTTGGGATATCATGCTTCTGATGCCCATAGATGCCAAGCTGACCATTCTTGCCAAAAGTTTCTCTCAGGTGATCATTATCATGGTTGGGACGATCATCTGTGTCGGGTTTGTACTCTTCGGAAGTTTTAATATGCCGATGAACGGTTCCTTCTTGGCATTTGTACTATTAACGTTTTTCTATATTTTCACCACAGCAGGCATAGGACTGTTTGTGGCAGCAGTTTCCAAGAGTATTTTACAGGTGGCACAGTTCTCCATGGTCATTATGATGCCGCTGATCTTTCTCAGCGGTGCCTGGACACCTGTCTATGCGATGCATCCGGTACTGGAAAAACTTTCACTGATCTCACCGCTTCGCTATTATATAGAAGGATGTGAGAGTATCTTTTACCGAGGTACGGCATTTATCGATCTATGGCCCTATTTTAGCGGAGTGCTTGTGCTGGGAAGTCTGCTTTACGGGTATGGTTTCAGAAAGATAGGAAAGCTGTTTTGATTTTATATATAACGATAGGAGAATAAAAATGAAACATCATAAGAAAATTTCATTGGTACTTGGAAGTGGAGGAGCAAGAGGATATGCACACATTGGGGTTATTGAAGAGTTGGAAAAACAAGGTTATGAGATCGTATCTATCAGCGGTTCATCTATGGGAGCTCTTGTAGGCGGTTTATATGCCTGTGGAAAACTGGGTGCCTATAAAGAGTGGGTACTTGGTATGGATGCTATGGATATTGCTTCATTATTGGATTTTTCCATGAGTCACGGAGGACTGATAGAAGGTGACAAGGTATTTAGAGAGATACACAAAATGGTGGGACAAATCAATATTGAGACGCTGCCGATCAAATTTACTGCGGTAGCAACAGATATCGTGAAACAAAAAGAGATTTGGTTTCAAAAGGGTGATCTTGTAGATGCAATACGTGCTTCCATTGCCATACCTTCTGTTTTTACTCCGGTAAGAAGAGAAGGAATGATCCTGATAGACGGAGGCGTATTGAATCCTTTGCCTATTTCACCGACACTGTCTGATATCAACGATCAGACCATCGCAGTCAATCTCAATGCGCAGAGTGATAAAAAATACAGTATAGATATTCCCCTGAATGAGTTGAAAAAAGAGTCCAGTACGGCAAAAATCTTTTTTGAAATGGCACATAAGGCACAGGCACTTTTTTTTAATGATAAAGTTGAAAAAAAAGAAGAGATGAATATCCTTCAGATCATGGGTAAAACAATAGATGTCATGCAAAATGCTGTCTTAAAATGTAAAATGGCAGGATATTCTCCTGACATCATGATAGATATTCCACATGATACCTGTGATTTTTATGAATTCCATAAAGCCTATAAGCTTATTGAGATAGGAAAGATGATCGTTAGAGATCATTTTTCTATTAAACAAGAGAAATAATTATAGTAGGGTACTTATTATACAGTTTTTAAATAGTTTTAGGTGGAGAGATCTTATACCCCTGTGTAGAGAAGGTCTCTATGAATCTATGCTTAAGTTTTTGTCTTAAGCGTTTCACCAAACTTCTGATAGCATTGTCATTGACTTCCTGATCTGGCCAAATACTGTTTTTGATCATAGAGATACTTACAATACTGTTTTTGTGTTTGATCAATAGTTCTAAAAGCATATTCTCTTTTTTTGTAAGATGCATTGGTATCTGATCATAAAAGAGTGTGGTGGAGTTAATATCATAGCAGAATTCTTCATCCAGTATATAATGATTTGGATTCGTTTTTTTTCTTTTATTTTCTTTTGTGATTCTATTCATTGCTATTTTTAAAGAGATATGTTGCTCTTCTCTATTGATCGGTTTTGCAAGATAGGCAACAGGATCTATCTCTATAGCTTTCTTGATATCATAATCATCTAAATGATCACAAAGAAAGATGATTTCGATATTCGGGTACTCTTTTTTAATGACGGCTGCAGTCTCTAGACCATTTTTACATCCCTCAATACAGATATCCATAACGATAACATTGACTTTCTTCTCTTTGATAAGTGTTAAAATATTCTTTCTGTCTATGCATGAGTCAACAACGGTATAACCCCAGTGGTCAATATAGGCTTTTAATTCTTCAACAATGGCTTTTTCATCTTCCACGATGAGTATATTTATTCTTTTCATATATAAAACCTTTATTTGAATCAATGAGATGGATAGGGATAACAATAGATAATAGCGAAAATATAATTATATTTTGACACATATTTGACATATTATAGTGTTAGAATATTAAAAAGCAGAGGGATGAATATAGTCCTACAAAATAAGTAAAGGAGCAAGAATGAAAAAAATTACATTATCCATTGTCTCAGTGATGGTACTGAGTAGTGCAGGGATTGCAGGAGGGAATATATCAATACCTGTTAGTGTACCGGAAGTAATAGAACCTGTCGTAACTGAAAATGCATTTTATGTAGGTTTGGGATTATCATATATGAGTTTGCGTGATGATCTCAGTGCTGAGGAATTTTCCGCAACAGGTGTGATGCTGCAGGCAGGGTACCAATTTAACAAATATTTTGCCATAGAGGGACGATATACAAGAGATATCAGTGATGTTGAGTATGATCACGGTGATACGATCAATCCTGATTATGATGATTATCCTACGGATTTCAGTAATATAGCCATCTATCTTAAACCGATGTATCCTGTAAAGAAATTTAATCTTTATGCTTTAATCGGATATGGTCGAACCGAATTGACCAATATTCCTCTGGGAGGACCGGGTATCAGTGCTGACAGAGCAGAGAGTGGTTTCCAGTGGGGTTTGGGTGCAGCTTATGAGGTAACAGAAAATATTTCAGTTTTTGTTGACTATGTTAGATTTTATGATGATACAGGATTTGACTACAGAGCACAGCGTGCAGATGTCAATTCAGATGCGTGGACACTTGGTGTCAGCTATAAATTTTAAGATAGTAAAAAGGAAAAAAGATGAAATCAAATCATATGAAAGTATTTACAATAGCAATAACTCTATTGATGATATTTACATTTAATGCGTGTGATACAGAGGGTGATGGTGAGAATGGAGCTCATTCTGTAAGAAACCTGTTGAATGAAGGACAAGCGCCTGTAGCAAATGCTAAAGTAGAACAATCAGTAGCAGCAGGTGATACTATTATACTTGACGGAAGTGCGAGTTATGATCCTGACGGGACGATTGAATCGTATGTATGGGATTTAGGTGAATTAGGTACCAGAAACGGTGAAACAGTTACTGAAACCATACCCAGTGATGCAGCATCAGGAGATTATGTAGTTACGTTGACCGTTACCGATAATAACGGAAATACAGACAGTGATACAGTGACGATTACGGTAGAAGGTGTAGATGATGAACCAAGTACCAACAGGAGTCCTGATGCAAATGCAGGTGAAGATCAAAATGTTTTATTGGGAGATTATTACGGTTCTCCAGGTGCAGCAAAAGTAATAGCTGCAACAGAAGGGACACTGGTATCTAGTGTCACTGTTGAATTAGATGGAAGTGGAAGTAGAGATGATGGGTTGATCGCTCCATTGGCTTATAGTTGGAAACTGTTGCATTCAGGGACAAGCATCAAACCGCAGTTAGATAACAATACGACAGTCAAACCAAAATTTACATTGACTTGTGAAACAGCTTTTGAAGAGATAAGTGATTGTACCTACAATGACAATAATATAACATGTGACTATGTCTATGAACTTACTGTATTTGATGGAGAATTCAGTGATGAAGACAATGTAACAGTTACTGCGGTTTATGATCGCAGTTGTTTCCCGGAATAGTCAAATACTCTTTTATAGACTGACTTGGATCTTTAAGATCCAGGTTAGTGATTTATTATTGAGTTTTATAAAATATATTCAATCTTAATTTCAATCAATTTCTTTAGTGTTAACGAAAGCTAAAATAATATGTTACAATTTTATTACCTAAAAATTACCTCGAGTATGTAAGTCGTAAGGAATTGTATGTTTTTATTTAATGCCAAATTGATAGTATTCTTTTTTTTGATACTAAATAGTTTTCTGCATGCTTCAGCTGAAGAAAAGAAATATGATATCAAATCCGGAATGATCGAGTATATGATCAGTGGAGGCGGTGCATTGACTCCTGAGACAAATCTTACAATAGAAGGTAAGGGAAAACTGCGTTTTAAAGAGTGGGGTAAAGTTGAGCTCTTTGAAGAGGCTGTGGAAGAAGTGACTTCCGGAGCTATTAAAAATATTGAAACCACCCAGGTATGCAAAAAGATCAGCCATGACCAGAAAATGGATGTTGATTTTAAAAATAAGAAAATTATGGAACGTCAGATACCAAAAGGTAAAAACAGTACTCTTACAAACGGTTTGGTTCGTACACATCAAAAGGAGATAGCCGGTTATAAGTGTGATATGTGGGAAGGAGGAGGAATACGGAAATGTATCTATAAAGGAATTCCTCTTCTCATTGAATACGGATTATTGGGCATAAGCTATCAGAAAAAAGCGATAAGTGTTACATTTGATATCAATACATCATTAAACCAATGTACAATACCGAGTTATCCTGTACAAAAGTTCGCACTCTTTAAAACCAATATTAAAACCCAAAGTAAGAAGCTTCCTAAAGAATTCTCAAAGCGTTTACTGGAAATATCCAAAAAATTTCAAAAAGAGTTAAAAGAAAACAACCTAACAGAAGAAGATCTCCCATTGAAAAAAAGAAAGGTATGGTTGGAGAAAATAGGAGAAAATATTTTTCAGAAACAAAAAAAGCTTTTACCTGAATTTTTGTTAAGTATGAAAAAAACACGTGTGTGTCTGCAGCAGGCTTCTAACTGGATAGAAGCAAATTCATGTTTGGAAGATGTGGTAGGGATAAAAGAACGATTAATGAAAAATAGACATAGTAGCATTGAATTATGGAAAGGTGAAGAAAAACAGAAAGTGTTGGATGAATTTGATACAAGTATCTCTTTACTTGAATCAAAAATGCAATGTATCAGAAGTGCAAAGAATATTACCGATCTCTCAAGTTGTATGAAGTAGTGAAGTTTTATCGTATCTATATTGAGATCACCAATGTATGTGGTCTGAGTTGCAGTTTCTGTCCTACCAAAGAGTTGCCTGCCAAACAGATGGATCTTGATTTTTTTGAGTCCATTATCCAACAGGCACAACACTATACCAAAGAGATAGCCTGCCATGTTGTAGGTGATCCGCTTACCCAGTCCAATCTGCATGAATATCTTGATATTATCCATAAATACGGTTTAAAGGCGATGCTTACTACCAGTGGATATTTTTTAAAAAAACATACGTTTGATACGCTTTTCCATCCCTGTGTAAAACAGATCAATATCTCGCTTAACAGCTTCAATAAAAATGATACGGCTTTAACATTTGAGCAGTATATCACCCCTGTATTGGCGTTATGTAAAGCAAAACTGGAGAGAAAAGAAGAGCTTTTTATCAACCTTCGTGTATGGAATCTTGATGAGATGATGAGTGAACGTAATTTTAATGAAATACTTTTTTTCAAACTTGGTAAAACGTTTGATGTGAAACTCGAATTGGATGCTATTTATAAAGAGCGTCCAAAGTCCATACGTTTAGCCTCCAAGATCCTTGTACATTTTGATAACTACTTTGAATGGCCCTCTTTAAAAAATAAAAATTACGGTCATGGCACCTGTCAGGGATTACAGTCTCATATTGCTGTTTTGGCAAGTGGGAAAGTGGTACCTTGCTGTTTGGATTGTGACGGTATTATCGAACTGGGCGATTTGCATGAAGAAGGTCTGGAGAATATATTGTCAAATTATCGTACAGTGACTATGATAGAAGGATTTAAAGCAGGTAAAGCAGTAGAAGAACTATGTCAAAAATGTTCTTATAAAGAGAGGTTTAACCTCTCTTGAGATCATTTGGGAATGATCCTTGTGAATTTGGTACCTTCAAGTGTAAAATTCCCCATGAGCCCTTTGGTGTTAAAAACAAAAGCATAAATAGGTTTTTCATAGCTGATAGAGCTGATATCTTTTCCTCCTCCCCATTTAATAACAGCAATAGAACCATCAACGCCAGCTTCCCACCCATTGCTTTTGATAAAGTTATCCAAAGCAGTTTGTGAAGCAAATGCAATAATGACTGATCTTTGTTGTAATCCTGCCTGGAAACCGATAGATCCCGATGTCATACTGTAATAATGGACTGTTTTTCCATCAATACGCAATGCACCTTCTCCATATTCGCCACCTACGACAAAGCCGCCTTTGAGGACAGAGGGAAAGACAAGATAGGCTTTGACTTTGGAAAGGAATTTTTCACCTCCCTTTACCTCTTTGTTGAACTCTTTGACAGCTTCATTGACCTTCGCTTCAATCACAGAAGCAGGTTCTGCTGCAGCGTAGCTTCCAAAAAGTAGCATCATCGCGATAATGACCCCTAAAGGGTTAAATCTTTTTCTCATACTCTATTCCTTAAACTAATTTAGTGCATTATAACAAAGAAACGTAAATCAATTGTGTATAAGGAACAGCATGCAACGAGTAACGATCAAGGCTTATGCAGTAAAACATAAACTAAGTATATTTAACGTAATGAAGATGGTGAAATCAGGGAAGTTAAAAACTGATGTTATTGAAGAGAACGGTAAAGAAGTAACCTATATTTTACTGGATGAGGCTACTGAAAAAGAGATCAAAAAAGAGATAATACCTATCGAAAAGAAAGATGAGGCTATACTCAAAGTTGAATTGAAGATGCTTAGAGAGGAAGTAGAATATTTAAAAGAAGAGATCGAGAAACTCAAAAAAAGGTTATAATAAAAAGATAAAGGAGTCATCATGGAAGTAGCGTATATTACTGATGATATCTATCTTGAACATGATACAGGTCTTGCTCATCCTGAATCTAAACAAAGATTGATCGCAATTAACCAAGCTATAGAACCTATTCGACATAAATTAATAAATAAAGAGCCTGGCTGGGTATCTAAGGAGATTCTTCAGTATGTTCATTCTGCCGAACATATAGAAAATATCATTGAAGCAAGTGAATACGGTATCCCCATTGATTCTGATACGATATGCAGTAAGAACTCCTACAGAGCTGCTACCAAAGCGGTAGGGACAGGTATCGTTGCTATAGACGGCATAGAAGCAGGTGAGTTTAAGAGGGCTTTTTGTGCGGTGCGCCCTCCGGGACATCATGCAACGCCTACCCAGGCAATGGGTTTTTGTCTTTTTAACAATATTGCCGTAACAGCCAGATATGCACAAAGCAAAGGGTATAAAAGGGTGATGATCATAGATTTTGATGTTCATCACGGAAATGGTACACAAGATACTTTTTATGCAGATGATACAGTTTTTTACTTCTCTTCCCATCAAGCTTTTGCCTATCCCGGTACAGGGATGGAGAAAGATAAAGGGATAGGAAAAGGAGAAGGTTTTACTGCTAATTTTCTTGTAATGCCTGACAGTGGAGATGTTGAGCTTTTGGATATTTATGAGAATGATCTGCCGGTTTACGTGGATCATTTTCAACCGGATATTATTTTGGTGTCTGCAGGCTATGACCTGCATGAGAGCGATCCTTTGGCACAACTCAATGTAACTACAGAGGGAATTGGTAAAATAGTACGGCTTATATTGGATCAGGCGGATGTACCGTATGTTTTCTTTTTGGAAGGCGGCTATGATGTAAATGCATTAGGAAAAAATGTAAAGGTGACACTTGAAGAGATACTAAAGTAGAGTAAATTTATAGATATTCTTGTATATTATATACACAAAGAGATTATTTTTATTAAGAATAATAAATAATATTTATATTTAACCATAAAAGATGATATAATTTTTTTATGGAACTTTACAAGATCAAAAATATTGCCGGTCATCTTTCGAAAGCTTTTTTGAGCAATCCTCTCACTCCGGTACTTGCTGTTGCCATTTTACTTCTGGGATATGTCTCTTTGGAAGTTATGCCCAGAGAAGAGGATCCTCAGATAGAAGTAAGCGGGGGATCTGTTATTGTAGCTATTCCCGGAGCCACACCCAGAGAGATCACCAATGTAGTTATCAAGCCGCTTGAGAGACGCATACGTGAAATCAAGGGTGTAGAACATGTATACGGTACGGCTATGAATAATGTCGGTATGGTCAATGTACAGTATTTCATAGGGGAGAACAGGGAGTCCTCCAACCTCAAACTCTATGACAAAGTAATGCAGAATATGGACAAACTGCCCAAAGGCACGATGCCGCCTTTGGTAAAACCTTTTGACATTGATATTGATATTCCCATTCTTACCGTTGCTTTTTATAAACTTGATGATACGCCGAATGATACGATAAAACTCTACAAGACCATCCGTGACATACAGCAGAATATCAATGCTCTGGAGAATGTTTCAAAAACAACACTAAAAGGGGTAAAACGTCCGCAGTTCAATGTACTGGTCGATTTGCATAAATTGGCAGGATACCATATCTCTTTAGGACAGGTTGCTGGAGCTATTAAGTCTATTGCTACCAATGCACCGCAGATAGATACAACAACGGCTACAGGTAAATTGGTGGTCTTTGGTGTGAAGAATGCTATTGATGATATAGATGATCTTAAAGAGCTGATTGTTGCACAGTATATGGGTTCACCTATCTACCTTAAAAATATTGCCAAAGTCGATTATAGTTATGATATACAAAACTACCAGTCAGCTTCCATTACCTATGATATTTTCAAGCAGGAAGATAAAGAAAAAGTGGAGGAGGATGAAGAAACAGAAGAGAAAAATATACTTTTTCGTGATGCCGGAGATCAGATCACAATGACTGTCTCAAAGCTCAAAGGAACCAATGCTGTACTTATAGCGCAGAGTGCCATTGAAGAGCTGCATGCTGCCAAAAAAGAGTTGCGAGAGCGTGGAGTTGGATTTATTGTAACACGTAATTACGGTGAGCGTGCCAATGAAGCGGTGAATGAACTGGTGCACCATCTTTTGATCACAATTTTGATCATAGCACTTATTTTGATCCCGTTTTTGGGTTGGAGAGAGTCTATGGTCGTGACCATAGCGGTACCTATGATCCTGGCTACTACACTGTTTATTGCTTTAATGACCGATCAGACCATCAATCGTATCACACTTTTTGCTTTTTTACTGAGTTTGGGACTGATTGTGGATGATGCCATTATTGTAATAGAAAATATCCACCGACGGCTCCACTTAAAAGAGTCCAAAGATCTGGAATTTGATGAGATCATCATTCAGGCAACAGATGAGATAGGACCTTCCACAAATATCGCTACCATCGCTATTATGCTGACAATGATCCCAATGGCATTTGTCGGAGGTATGATGGGACAGTTCATGAAACCTATCCCTTTGAATGTGCCGGTAGCATTGGCAGTTTCTCTTTTTGTAGCCTATGTTTTTGCACCCTATCTGGCGCGTAAATTCATTAAATTCAAGAAAGGAGGGCATAAATAGTGGAGAATTTTGTCTATAAGATCATCAGCAGTAAACGTAATAAACTTATTGTTATCATGATTGTCCTTCTTTCCATGGCAGGTGCAGTATGGATGATCCCATCCAAACTTGTTCTTGCACGAATGCTTCCGGGGAAAAGTGCCAATACCTTTACTGTTTATGTCGATACGGTGACCAATGCATCCATAAAAGAGACAAAAAAGGTGACAACGTGTATTGTGAATCACCTGAAAAAAGAGAAAGAGATCACCGATATGGAGGTATATCTGGGTCAGGGAGCACCGCTTGATTATGCGGGATTGGTTAAAGGATCCGCATTGAAAATGCTAAAGAATCAGGCAGAGATCGTTATTAACCTGACAGACAAACATGAGCGTGATGAACCCTCTTTTATGATGGTACACCGTTTGCGTCCTGAGGTCAATAAAGCTTGCTGCAGTTTAGTTGAGAATACTTCCATCCGTTTCACTGAAATGCCTTCAGGACCTCCTACACTTGCAACGATTGTTATAGAACTCTATGGAAAAAATGATATGATCATGCGTAGAACAGCAGAGAAGATAGCATCTGTACTTTCTCAAACAGAAGGATTGGTAGATATAGATATCATGCAGGACGATCTCTATACAAAATTCGATCTTGTGCCTGATAAAGAGAAGATCATACGAAGCGGTCTGAGTGTAGATCAGGTTAACCAGATCATTTATTTGGCATTCAAGGGGATGCCTATAGCAGTGAAGAATACAAGAGACCAGCAAGATCAAATACCTATATTTTTACGTTTGGATGACGAAACACGAAATATAGAGTTTGATACAAAGAGTGCACTTCTGAATAAACTCTCTTCTCTTAAACTGATGAATGTGAGAGGGATGATGGTGCCTTTAAGTGAGGTTATTAAAATACGACCGACACATTCCAGTCCTACCATCTTTAGAAAGAACCTAAAAAATATGGTGACCATCACTGCAGAGTGTGACATGGTCTCCCAAGTCTATCCGCTGCTTGAAGCAAGAGATATGATGATAGATATTCTCTCAAAAGAGTATAACATTACCAAAGTACCTGGTATCACAACCTTTATGTTTGATCTGAATATGATAGATAAGCAGAGCAATGAAAAAATGCTTCTGCGTTGGGATGGAGAAATGAAAGTCTCTCTTGATACCTTTCGTGACTTGGGTGGAGCATTTATCTCTGCTTTGGTGTTGATGTTCCTTTTGATGGTGGTCTACTATAAATCTTTTGCTTTAAGCGGTATTGTTCTGATAGGAAGTTTCCTCTCTATCATCGGGGTGATCGTAGGGCATTGGGTAACGGACAAGATACAGCTTTATGCTACAGATACACACTTCTTTCTTACGGCAACATCGTTAATAGGGTTTATTTCACTGATGGGGATCAGTGCCAGAAGTTCTTTGTTACTAATAGATTTTGCAAAGTCTCTGATAGCTAATGAAGGGATGGAGAAGAAAAGAGCCATAGCCATAGCTACAGCAACAAGGGCAAAACCGATTATGCTGACGGCAGTTGCCATTATACTGGGAAGTCTTTTGTTGGCAACAGATCCTATTTTTGGTGGTCTTGGCGTAGCACTTATCTTTGGAAGTATGGCAGCAACACTGGTATCTTTATTCTTTATACCGGTATTGATGGACAACGCAAGAGCAATGATGCCGGATGGTTATTTTATGAATGAGATAAAAGTGAAACCGGGTTCATGGTGTACAATTACAGATAATATTAGAGCACTCTTCCCTCCTCAACGAAGAAAGAAGTAGTTATATACTTGCTACTACTACTTCTTAAGCAATTCATTATTATATTCTATGCCTATCTTTGCATACATGCCGGGAAAGATCTTCTTATGGTCCTGATGGAAAGAGACACGGATCGTAAAGGTATGCGTCATAGGGTTTGCACTGGGAACAATAGACTTGATCCGCCCTCTGGTTTTGAATTTAATAGAAGGAATGATGACATCTACAAAGTCTCCGGCATTGACTTTTAAAAGGTCCGCTTCAGAGATCTGTCCTTCTATCTCAAGATGATCCAGATCAACCAGTACCATGGCAAGCATACCAGGAACGATAAGATCACCCACGCGGATACGTTTTTGAACAATGATACCGTCATTGGGAGCTTTTACTTCCAGATAGTTGGCAATGGTTGCGATCTGCTTGACTTTTTCAGCTGCATTTTTTACTAAAGAACGGGTAGCGGAGAGACCAGCCTGTACATTGTCTGTAGTGATATCAAGATTGTTCCAGTCTACAGTATTGTCTTTACCTCTAACACGCATTAAAGCTTTTTCCCGACGTATACTGTCAAGTCTGGTTCTATACATATCAACCATGATCTCTGCCTGTTCCAGCGCCAGATCAGCCTGGTTCTTCATGATGTCGAATTCTGCAGATTCCAGTTCAAAGAGTGTATCTTCTCTTTTTACACTGTCACCGATGTTAAAATAGATATTTTTCACATATCCCATATAGCGTGCACCGATCATCTTTTGGTTATCGGAAACGACAGTACCTGTAATAGAGAGAGAGCCTGAAAAAAGTGTGAGTGTAAGAAGAAAGGGAAGAAGGATAATTTTTAGCATAGAGTACCTCCATATTATATATCCTACCATAAAGGTAGGAATAATAATTTAAAATTTATAGGTTAGCTGGAATGAAACACTGTTTTCTTTATGCTCAGTACTAATAGAAGGACTTGGCATACCTAAAGCACTTATATCAAATGTTTTATTTGATGCTGGAGAATAAACATATGCCAGATCCAAAGAAAATTTGTCATTAAATCCATAAGTACCACCCAAAGTATAGTGTTGTTCAGATGTTGCCGGGAAGCCTAGAAGATTAAATAGATTCAACCTATGATCAGGTACTTCCACTACAGCACTTTTAGCATAGTTGTAACCGGCTCTAAGTGCCCAGTTATCCTGTGCAAACTGGTATCCTAATGAATATACATTTTGATCTTCCCAACCGAAATCACCATAACCTTTCGCAGATGACCATTTTACTTTTTTATAGTCAAATGCCAGGGTATGCTGGTTCATAGTATAGGCAATACCAACACCTATTTCTGCAGGTTGTTCAAGATGATCACTGAGTGTCAGTCCAAACGGTCCTGTAGCTGTCGTGATCTGGTGTGTATATTCCATGTCGATTTCTGATTTATATACAGCACCTACAGTTAGACCATTTACTCCAAGAGATGAAAAATCATAGGTTGCTCCCAGTCTGTACCCAAAGCCAAAGTCTTGTGCCAAACCGGCACCAATCTTCTGAATACCGCCCGGAGTCGGCATACCATAATCTATATCAAGGTTACCATACTGAAGGATCGGGGTTACTGCGAGGCTTAACCCGTTTGCTTTATAAGCGATAGGAACACCAAACTGCAGAAGTTGTAAATTGGTTACCATGTTAAAATTTGCACCGGCAGGCGCATTACTGTAGTCAGTACCCATACCGGCAGTTCCCCAGATACCCACACCGATAAACCAGTTGTCATTCAGTTTGTGTGCAATGGAAACCTCAGGTGTGAAGCTTGTATCTGCATCACTGCTATATGATGGTGCACCTGCAAAATTTGTTGTAATGTCAGGCATAAATAAAATACCCCCGAACGAAATTTCTGTATCTTCAATACCGGTGATCAACGCAGGGTTGACCAAAGTTGATTCAGCACCATGGCTAATGGCAATACCGGTTCCACCCATACCTCTTGCTTTTGTTCCAACGGCAATGAGACTGTCTCCATTTGTTGCATGTAGAAAAGTAGAAGTCACTAGTGACAGAGCAATACCTTTAACGAGTAAATTGTACGTATTTTTTTTCATCATTTTCCTTGAAGTATTTATTTGTATCTGAGCAGTATAGTTGAATAATCTTTTAATGTCAAGTAAATCTATAGATATTATAGTATTATATAGTGGACTTATAATAATTATAGCTGTGACAAAGTATATTATTTTTCATTAAAGTAATAAAATATCTACTATTTTGATAAGCTATATAGTAAAAAGAAAAAAAGATATTTGGGAAAGTAGTTGAGTTATTGTATATGAAGTAGTTGAGAGTAGAGATAAGGTATACCTTATCTCAAATAATATATTAAATTTTAGAAAGAATGAATTTCTCCATATCTTCTACCACCTCTTCAAGTGTTCTCTCACCATTGATCACTGTTAAAAGACCTTTGTCTGTATAGAATTTCTGGATCTCTTCCAACGGATCAGTATAGATTTTCATCCTGTCATTAAATACTTCTTCAGAGTCATCACTTCTCTCTTCACCCGGGGCAGCTTCTGCACGGCGTCCCAAGATTCTTTCACGTGCTACTTGTTCAGAGACTCTTACTTCGATCACAGATGCAAGTTCGATATTGTCTTCTTTTTCTACAAGCTCATCAAATGCAGTCATCTGCTCTATACTTCTTGGATAACCGTCAATAAGAACATTATCCACCGGTGCATTGTTAATAGCAGATACGATAGTGTTTACAATGATCTTAAGTGGTACCAAAGCACCTTTGGAAATGTAAGATTCGATCTCTTTACCCAGTTCACTCCCGCTTGCTACCTCTTCTCTAAGCATATCACCTGTTGAATAGTGAACAATGTTTTCATTTTTCTCGGCAATGATGCTGGCATCTGTAGTTTTTCCTGAGCCTGGTGCTCCAATGATCAAAAATAGTTTTTTCATGGTTATTCCTTTTGTTTAATTATGCTGTTGGTGTTGCTTGTCTAATCCGGAGGCTTAGCTCTTTAAGCTGTTCAGCATCTACCGGACTTGGTGCCTGTGTAAGAAGACACTGTGCCCTTTGTGTTTTAGGGAAAGCAATGACTTCTCTAATTGAACTTGCTCCTGTCATAAGCATGATAAGTCTGTCAAGACCTAAGGCAAATCCACCGTGTGGCGGTGCACCGTATTTAAGTGCATCAAGCAGGAAACCGAATTTCTCTTGAGCTTCTTCTTCAGAGATACCGAGAAGTTTGAAGATTTCTGCCTGCATATCTTCTTTATGGATACGGATAGACCCCCCACCAAGCTCTGTACCGTTGAGTACGATATCGTAAGCGATAGATTCGATCTCTTCGATGTCATCATAGTCTAAAGATTTAGGCTGTGTGAATGGATGGTGCAGTGCTTTGACACGACCATCTTCGACTTCGAACATAGGAAAATCCATGACCCACAGGAACTCGTAAACGTCTTCAGGGATGATCTCCATCATCTCTGCAAGGTAGATACGGAAACGACCCATGTAGTCCCATACGAGTTTCTTTTCACCTGCACCGAAGAACACGGCATCACCAAGTTCTAATCCGCATCTGTCAATGATTGCTTGAAGATCCTCTTGTGTGAAGAATTTGGCAAGAGGACCTTTGAGACCATCCTCTTTCATTTGGAAGTAACCAAGACCTGATGCACCGAACTTACGTACATATTCTTCAAAACCTTTCATCTGTCGTTTTGAGAATATTTCGTCACCTTTTGGTACTTTAAGTGCTTTGATACGGTTCTTTTTAGGTGCAGCTGCAATACTTGAGAATATTTCGTTATCGCATCTTTCAAAAATGTCAATGACATCCACCATCTCTAATCCATAACGCATATCCGGTTTGTCTGAACCGTATTTCTCCATAGCTTCAGAGTAAGGCATACGCTTGAATGTTGCAGGAATATCAAATCCGCAAGCTGTAAATATATCGCTGATGAGCTTTTCTGCTACCTTGATAACGTCTTCCTGATCACAGAAAGACATCTCGACATCTATTTGGGTGAACTCCGGTTGTCTGTCTGCTCTTAAGTCTTCATCACGGAAACATTTTGCTATCTGGAAGTAACGGTCAAAACCGCTTACCATGAGTAACTGTTTGAAAAGTTGCGGTGACTGGGGAAGTGCATAGAACTCTCCGCCGTGAACACGGCTTGGTACAAGATAATCTCTTGCACCTTCGGGTGTAGATTTTGTAAGGATAGGTGTTTCCACTTCAAGGAAATCAAGTTCATCAAGTGAGTTACGTGCAGCGATAGTTGCTTTAGAACGGAGTTTAAAAATATCGTAAGATTTTTGTGTTCTTAGTTCCAGATAACGGTGTTTGAGTTTTATCTCTTCATTCACTTTTTCATCATTAAGATCAAAAGGCATAGGTTTGGAACGGTTTTCAATGATAAGTGTATCAACTACCATCTCCACTTTCCCTGTTTTGAGTTTTGGATTTTCAAGTCCTTCACCTCTGGCTCTCATTTTACCTGTAGCAACAAGTACAAACTGATCTCTTACTTCTTCAGCTACCTTGTGCGCTTCTGCATTGTCTGCAGGGTCACATACAAGTTGGATGACTTCATCTTTGTCTCTAAGGTCGATGAAGATAAGTCCGCCATGGTCTCTACGGCTTGATACCCAACCGGCTACAGTTACTTCCTGACCGATATGTTCTTCGTTCACTTCTGCACAATAATGTGTTCTCACGTTCTGTCCTCATGTAAAAATATAGTCGCGATTATAGCTAAAAGTTGTTTAGGATTGAATTTTGTTTAAAAAAGTATGACAATATGACATATTTTTCCCTCACAAAGCAAGATTATGCTACCCTAACACTATTATTATTTTCTTCAACAAATAGGAAACCGATGAGTAATCAGAAATTAGAACAAATCAAAATAGCAGGTTTTATACTCAAGCCGGATGCACCGGAGATTAAACCGCTGTATGAGAAGATAAAATCACAGTTTGAAGCCAGAGGAATATCTGTACTGTTGGCAGAGCGTTCTGCCAATATGATAGATGAAAAGGGTATATCTTTCGAGAAAATGTGTAAAGAAGTTGACTTTCTTGTTTCTCTTGGAGGAGACGGAACACTACTCTCTTTAGTACGTCGCAGTTATATGTTCCGTAAACCGGTGGTCGGTATCAATGCCGGAAATCTTGGTTTTTTGGCAGATATTACCATTGATGATGTGGATATCTTTCTGGAACAGTTGTTAAGCGGAGAGTATAGGATTGATGACCGTATGATGATAGAAGGGTATCTGAAAAAAGTCTCCGGAGAGAAAAAAGAGTTTTTTGCACTCAATGATGTGGTCATTACAAGTCCGCAGCCTTCAAAGATGGTAAAGGTCAATGCATCTATTGACGGGGAACGATTTAACAGCTACAGAGGTGATGGACTTATTATCTCTACCCCGACAGGATCTACCGCGTATAATCTGGCAGCAGGCGGACCGGTGGTTTATCCTTTGACCAAAGCATTTATTATGACACCTATTTCAGCACACTCGCTAACCAATCAGCGTCCATTGGTTGTTCCTGCTGATTTTGATATAGAACTTGATACAGAGAAATATGAAGCTATTGCTATAGTGGACGGACAGGAAAGATATGAAATAGAAGAGGGTGATATACTTTATATCGGAGGTGCAAGAAGAAATGCCAAACTCCTGCACAGAAAAGAGAGAAACTACTTTTCTATACTGCGTGAAAAGTTGCATTGGGGTGACAGACATTGGTAGAACGGTTATTTTTTCGTGACCTGGTCACATTCAAAGAAGTAGAAATAGAATTTGAGCAGGGACTTGTTGTATTTACCGGTCCCAGCGGAGCCGGAAAGTCTGTACTCATATCAACGATACTTTCAAGTTTCGGTTATACGACACAGGGGACAGCATCTTTGTGCGAAGTAAATCTGAAAAAACCTCTGAATCTAAAGGGTGATGCCTATGAACTTGAAGATGATCTGACTATCAAGACATTGAAAAAAGAGAAACTGCGTTATTTCATAGATGCTCAGAATATATCCAAAAAAGTTTTGGCTGAAATGTTTGCCCCTTATGTAAAGTATCTTTCAGTACGGGATAAAGGCGGTTTCGAGTCAGAGACACTTTTGGAGATAATAGATAAAGAACTATCAAGCAAGGATAAAACTTTTAAAAAATCACTCAAAGAGTATAAAAAACGGTATACGAACTATAAAGAGAAAACAGATCAGTTAGCAAAGATCAAAACGGATGAAGCCAAATTGGCTGAACTCATAGAATTCGCAAAATATGAGATAGAAAAGATCAATACAATTAATCCTAAAATAGGAGAAGAAGAGGAACTTTTGAAAGTGAAACAGCAGCTTTCACGTATTGACAAGATAAAAGATGCTTTAGAGAGTGCGAATGAGATATTTATTCATGAAAGTTCTGTGGAAGAAGTCTATAGACTTTTAGACAAAGATGTTTCTACCTTTTCTGAAATGATGAATCAGCTTCGTGCAGATTTTGAAGATACCCAGACACTTACGGATGAGCTTGCAGAAGTGAATGTGGAAGAGGTACTTGACAGACTTAGTGACCTTACTGCATTGAAAAATCGTTACGGCTCTATAGAAGAGGCTTTGGTCTATAAAGAACAAAAGAGCCAGGAGCTTTCCGGGTATGAGCATATCGAACAGGATAAAAGTATGCTGGAGTCCTTTTTACAGATAGAGTTCACGGAACTGAATATTATCGCTGCAAGGCTCTCTGTGGCACGTCAAAAAGAAGCAAAAAAGCTTGAGAAGATTTTAAAAGGATATTTGGAGATACTGAAACTACCTGAACTCAGCTTCTTTTTTGAGCCGATAACACTTTCAAAAAACGGTATAGACAGTGTAGATGTAATGCTTGGCAACTCAAGAACAACAACACTTAGCGGCGGAGAGTTCAATCGTTTGCGTTTGGCGCTGATGGCAGCGACCATCTCTAAAGAAAAGAGGATGCAGGGTGTACTTATACTGGATGAAATAGATGCCAATGTGAGTGGCGATGAATCCATTGCCATTGCTGAGATGATCGCAAAACTCTCTTCAGTCTATCAGATATTTGCTATTTCCCATCAGCCGCATCTCTCCGCAAAAGCACAGCAGCATATTGTGGTGACCAAGGAGAGTGGATCAAGCTGTGTTGAAGTGTTAAATGATGAGGGGAGAGTGCAGGAGATCGCACGGATCATAGCAGGGGAGAACCCAACTTCTGCTGCATTGGAATTTGCTAAAAAACTAAGGGCTTAGGCGGCGTACTGCTTTTCCAACATTTTAAGCTGATACTGCAGATACATGAAGTACCTTTGGGCAACAGTAAGCTCTGTACCTGTTTTAAGATAGGTATTGTAGTCGACCAGAAGATCTGAAATACCCCCTGTTCCTATATTGGTTGCGGAACCTTTGATACTGTGTGTCAAACGTTCCATATTGTGAAAATCAAGATCATACATCGCTTCTTTGATCAGAGGTATTTGTCTCTTTATCTGTGTGATAAGTTCTTGAATGAACTCTTTTGCTTCTTCCTGGGAAAGTCCCATATCAATAAGACGTGAATGATCAAATTCAGGGTAGTCTGCTGTAGGAAGTTCCCTGACTTCTTTTTTTGTTTCAGGAGGAGATACAGGTAGTTCAGTTTTTTCTTCAACCTCTAATATCTCTGCATCTTTTTCTATGACCGTATCAGATATCTCTTGCGTAACTTCAGGCTTTTCACTCTTCTGTGAAATTTCGGGTCTCTCTTCTGTTAAAGGAGCTTTTGTCGATACTGACTTTTTATCTTTTTGATAGTGTTGCTCTCTCTCTTTCTGATAAGCTTTTTCTTTTTTATATTCTTTATATACCAGAATACCCAGTACAATTAAAAAAACAGAAATAATAAACCAGGTAAACGACATCTGACATCTCCATAGAAGTAAATTAGAAGATAAACTATAACTTATTTAAAATTAGAATAAGGTTCATATAGGATGACAATATAAGAATTTTGCTATAATCCGATTAAAAAATTAGGCTGAAAAATGATAATAGATACACATTGTCATCTGGATGATAGACGTTATGATGACGATCTAGACAGAGTTTTGGAGAATGCCAGAGAACAAGGGGTAGAAAAGTTCATTATACCCGGGGCTGACCCCAAGAGTTTAGAGAGAGCAGTTGCTATATCAGGGCAGTATGAGTACGTTTATTTTGCTGTAGGTGTGCATCCTTATGATGCACGGAATTATGATAGAAGTTATCTTGAAAACTTCGTAGAACATCCTAAATGTGTAGCCATAGGCGAATGCGGACTTGATTATTACCGGCTGCCGGAAACCCAGGAAGAGACCGAAGTTGAAAAAAAGCTGCAAAAAGAAGTTTTTATTGATCAGATACTTTGGGCAAAAGAGCTTAAAAAACCTTTGATCGTGCATATCAGAGAGTCCAGCAGTGACTGTTTGGAACTCTTGGAAGCGTATGCCGGAGATGAGGGCGGGGTACTTCACTGTTACAATGCAGATGAATCTTTGTTGAAACTGGCCAAGCAGAATTTTTATTATGGCATAGGAGGAGTGCTTACTTTTAAAAATGCAAGAAAGCTTATTAATGTATATCCCAAGATACCTCTGGATAAATTGGTGATAGAAACGGATGCGCCTTATTTGACCCCTCATCCGCACAGAGGTGAGAGAAATGAACCTGCTTATACAATATTCGTGGCAGATAAAATGGCTGAACTTTCCTCTTTGGACAGGGATAAAATAGCCAGGATCACTACAGAAAATGCGCAAAGGCTTTTTGGTATTTAGTATGAGAAAGTCTACAGGCTATTTAGGAACGCTTTTATTTGTATTTCTTTTTTTAACAAGTAATACTCTTGCACTTTCCCTTTCTCAAAAGTACCCCAGTTATAAATATGTATTTCATGAATTTGATGTAGATGAGTCCTATCTTGATGATGCCGACTTTGTCTATTTCGTCTCAAAGAATGAAGAGAAGTTGAAGAGATTCTACAAGCGTTCACTGCAACGGGGCAAGGTTATACTTCCTACATTGCAAGGCTTACTTGCAAATGACGGAGTAAGTGATCTTTTTATCTATCTCTCTATGGTTGAGTCAGGTTTCTCCTCTACAGCCGTATCTCCCAAAAAAGCCGTAGGTCTATGGCAATTTATGCCGGCTACGGCAAAACATTACAATCTTACTGTCTGTAACAGCTATGACGAGCGTTGTGATACAGTAAGTTCGACTTCTGCAGCCATAGCATACCTCAATAAGTTGCATAGACAGTTCGGTAGATGGTATCTTGCTGCTATGGCATATAATTGCGGAGAGGGCTGTGTGCAAAAGGCTATTTCCAATGCCGGTTCAGATGATCTGGGTGTTCTGACCGATGAAAGATCTAAGTTTCTTCCGCATGAAACCCGGGAATATATTAAAAAGATACTCCTTGTTGCTATGATTGGTGAAAATGCCACTTTACAGATCGGAGAATATAACAATACTACATTAAAAGGTGGTCTCATTGAAGTAGAAGTAGCAGGTGGGACAACTTTAAAAGAGATAGCAGGACTTTTAAAAATGAAAACTGAAAAACTTTTGAAGCTTAACCGTAAAATGATAAATGGTACAATCCCTCGAAAAAAAGATCGTTACAAGATCACTATACCGATAGAAAAGGTATTTGCATTTTATTTACGTTATGAACTTCCTGAGAAAAAGAGATCAGTAAAACCTCATATGCTTTCCCATTATGTGGCCTTAGGTGAAACACTTGAAAGTATCGCAAAAAAATACCATACTGATGCAGAAGAGATAAAAAAAGCAAATCATTTGGAGGATGATTACTTGATATTGGATCAATTTTTGGTAATACCTGTTTCCAAAAATGTTTTTGAGAAGACAATACTAGGTCATAAATAAATATATTTATGCTAGAATAAGTCTCATAGATATGGTTGATGGGGGACTTTTTTCTACTTTTATCAAATAATTGGGGATTTATTATATGTTTAAAAAAATTATACAGCTTTTGGTCATTGTATTACCAATCACAATTTTACTTGCAGCAAGCAGTTATATCGGTTACAATGCCTGGCAAAAATATCATACTGCTTCTAACTTGAATGAACAGTTGAATAATGCAAAACTCCTTCAGTCATTTGAACACTCTGTACTCAATGAGATCGTATGTGTTGCAACAATGAGTCAACATAAAGAGCTTATGGCAAAAGTATGCAGCAAGCCCAAGAAAACAACAGACGGTTTTATGCAACAGATTATGCAGCAGACGAATGACAAATCTTTATATATGCTTGAAAAAGTACTTTACAATGTAAGAAGTACTATTAAAGACAGCGGGATCAGTGCCATTGAAAAATTAGTCAATGGTGATCTGGACAAGCACATGAAGAAGTTTCTTGAGTCATATACTTCAAAACTTAGAAATTACAGTGATGATGTAAGTGAGAAAGAGTCCATTAGATTGTATGGACAGATATCAGATATATCATATGCCACTGAATCAGAAAAAGCACTGGTAGCATATTATCTCTCTTTAAAAAAACCTATTCCGGCCAAGAACCTTATTTACTGGGGGAATGTGGTCTCTTCATCGGATATCCCTGAAATGAGTGAGGATCATGTTTTTGCTCTTTATGGAAAATTGCAAAATATTTGGCAGGATCCGAAACTTCAGGAGACTTTACGTCATATTGAAGATATTCGTATGGATATCATGTCTCATGCTTCAACAGGAAACTATATTTCTGATGTAGCCCAATGGGTTGGGCTTGTAAACAGGAAACAGAAAGTACTTAACAATGTAGAAGTTTTATTGTTGAATGATATTTTGAACGGTGTGGATAAACGTATACAAAAAGAGTTTTGGACATTTATATTCAGTTTAGTATCATTGATGCTTGGTATACTCGCTTTGTTTGTTTTTATCCATTATCAGCGTAGGATCAATACCCAGAAGAGACTATTTGATGATCTGGTTTCCAAAATACATGATCTTTCTGAGAATAAGCAGAGTTTAGCTGTTTCAGAAACAATTAAAGACCCGAAATTAGCGTATGAATATATTGTCTCCAACTATCAGGAATTATATGATAGAGAGAAAAGAGCAAATACAGAGAATAAAGCAAAAAATAGCTTTATTGCCAATACATTCTACGAGATCCGTACACCGCTTGACGGTATATTGGGATATACAAAATTATTGAAAGAGACTCCTTTGAATATTGAACAGAGTGATTTTGTCTCGATCATAGAGAATAATTCCGAGAATCTCAATAAAATTGTCTCTAAAGTAGCCATACAGAATACGATCAGTGAAAAGAAGTTGGAGATAAGTAACAGTTCCTTTAACCTGATCAAGAAAATGGAATCTATCGTAGAGACTTTTGCTATAAAAGCAGATCGAAAAGATATTGTATTGGGTGCATTTATTGACCCTGCATTACCTGAAAAAGTGATAGGTGATGCTACAAGATTGACACAAGTTCTTACCAACCTTATAAGCAATGGACTGGAATCAACAAGTGCTTACGGTACGGTGGATCTCTTTGTTGAAAAGATTCATACCGACCAAAATAGTACAACTATAAAATTTTTAGTGAGAGATTCCGGTATCGGACTTGATCCGGAAGAATTGGAGAATATCTTTACTGCATTTAATGAATCAAATACCAAAAAAATCATATCAGGTATTGATATACAAAACCTCAGTATTACGGATAAGATCATTAAACGCATGGGTGGAAAACTTGATATTGAGAGCAAAAAAGGAGAAGGGACGGTCTTTTTCTTTACCCTTACTTTGGAGAAAAGTGATAAAACAGTACAGGAGAGTGTTTATCCTGACTTTAAAGGTATTAAAGTCGGTTTGGCTCTTCCCTCCAGAGATGTTGATCGGCAGATAGATAAAAACCTTGAGATATATGTTACCTATCTCGGAGGAGAATTCAAGATCTATTATCATGATGAATTGTTTGAAGCAGAGGAAGAGATTGAACTGCCTGATGTAATGATCGTTTATCATAATTATGCACGGCTTGAAGGTGAATTGGAAGCATTCTCTAAATTAGAATGTAAAATAGCACTTATAACAACAGGTACGTTACGATCACGTATTGACAGTGATAAATATCACTTTGCAAACATTGTCTACAGTCCGATCACAATGAGTAAAATAGTAAGGATCCTTGCCAAAAGTAAACTTGAGCAGGCGCGTATTGCACAAGAGGAAAACCAGAACGGTAAGAAGTTTGAAAATATTCATGCTTTGGTAGTAGAAGACAATGTGATCAGTCAAAAACTTATTAAAAATGATCTGGAAAAATTCGGTTTGGAAGTAATGGTTGCTTCTAATGGACAGGAAGCATTTGAAATGCGTCGGGAAAATGATTTTGATATTATATTCATGGATATTGATATGCCGGTTATGGACGGAATAGAAACTACAAGAAAAATACTCTACTATGAAGGGATCAATCAATTTAAACATGTGCCTATTATTGCACTGGCAGTAAACGCACTTGATGATGAACTGGAAAAATATAAAAAAATAGGAATGGATGATAGCGTTACTAAACCTTTTGATCTTACTAAAGTAGAAACACTAATACAAAAATACTGTGTTGATCTTGTAAAAGAGAGAGAAGTATCTGAAGAGGATGATCTTATTGCAAAAGTTTTATCAGGGAATTTTTTAAAAGAAGAGTAATTCCTCCCTCATTTTTATTAAAATACAAAAGCAGATATAAAGTCAAATAAAGAGATAATATTTTATGAAAAAACTTACCTTATTTGTATCCTTTATCCCGCTATTTATGTTGATTTTTTCTCTCACTGGCTGTTCTCAAAAAAGATACGGTATGAAAAAGCCCGGTGCAACAAAATATACAAGTGCAGCACGTCAGAGAGCAACTATGCGCTCTTATAAAGTCTTGGGTAAAAGATATCATCCTACCTATGTCGAAGTAGGGCAGGTCATGCATGGTGTATCAAGTTGGTACGGACCTGATTTTCACGGAAAATACACCAGTAACGGCGAAATTTACAATATGCATGCAAAAACGGCTGCACATAAGACATGGCCAATGGACACTATGGTCAAAGTGAAGAACCTTCAAAACGGAAAGAGTACTGTCGTACGTATCAATGACAGAGGACCTTTTGTACGGGGACGGATCATTGACTGCAGTTATGCAGCAGGCAAAGAACTCGGACTTGACAGAATGGGAATTGCCAAAGTTGAGATACAGGTAGTCGGATTTGCCGGAAAAGTCCAGTCTGCAGCTACAATAGCAAGAGCTAAAAGCAGACATACCCAGACACGTATAAGATTAAGTAACTTCGGTGTGCAGGTGGGGGCATTCAGACGCTATGAAGGGGCTCAAATATATAAAAGAAAATATGCGAGTTTTGATCATAGATACAAACCGGTTATCAAGAAGTTCTCTGATGTGGACGGAGCGCCGCTGTATCGTGTATGGCTCATGGGATTCGGATCAGAACAGGAAGCAAGAGACTTCAAAGAACATAATGAGATGCCCGGTGCATTTATCGTAAGAAATTAATAAAGTAGGAAAAAATATGATTGAAGTAACAAGAGAGACTAAAGAGACACAGATCTCTGTAAAGTTGAATCTTTACGGAAAGGGTAAAGCCAAGATCAATACAGGTGTGGGTTTTTTTGATCATATGCTTGAAGCCTTTACCAAACATGCCCATATCGATCTGGAAGTAAATTGCACGGGTGATACACATATTGATGACCATCATACGGTTGAAGATGTAGGTATTGTTATAGGTCAGGCATTGAACAAAGCGATCTACCCTGTACAGAGTATTGAACGTTTCGGTAATGCTACTGTTGTCATGGATGAAGCAAGTATTTCCTGTGATATTGATCTTTCCAATCGCGGTTTTTTAGTGTATGAACTTCCTATAGGCGGAAAAGTAGGGGAGTTTGATGTAGAGCTGGTAGAGGAGTTCTTTAGGGCTTTTGCCTTTAATCTTCCGCTTACGCTGCACCTTATTTATAATCGCGGTAAGAATAAACATCATATTATTGAAGGTGCTTTCAAGGCGCTTGCAGTCGCTTTGCGCAGAGCAGTTGTTGTTAACGAAAATGCCGGTATCCCGAGTACAAAGGGTGTACTGTGAGCATAAAGCTGATCGTACTTGATGTAGACGGGACGATGACCGACAGTCATATCACTTACAGTGAAACCGGAGATGAGATCAAATCATTTAACGTAAAGGACGGATTGGCTATTGCCAGTTGGAGAAAACTTGGCAGACAGGTAGCCATTATTACAGGACGTTCTTCCAATATTGTGGCACGTCGTGCCAAAGAGTTGCGTATCGAACACTTTTATCAAGGTATTGATAATAAAAAAGAGGTACTTGAAGCATTACTTGAAAAGTTGGACCTTACTATGGAGAATGTTGCGGCTATCGGTGATGATCTTAATGACCTGCAGATGCTTAAAGCAGCCAAGATATCTTTTGTACCAAGAGATGCGAGTGCCTATGTTGACAAGATCGCAACGGTCATCCTTTCTAAAAAAGGTGGGAACGGTGCTGTACGTGAAATGATAGAGTACCTTATTAAAAAAGAGGGACTTGAAGAGAAGTATCTGAAATTATGGGCTTAAAATTAGAGATCATTCTTATCCTTGCAATTGTGGCAATTTTATCGGGATCTTTCATGGTGAAACTGACAAATGATACTTCAGATGGAAATATCTCTACAAAAGAGCTTGAATTTACTCAGACGACATTTTTGGAAGTAGATACAAATCAGACACTGGGGAGATCTTTCAGTACCTACGGTATTCGGGATGCCGGAGTTTTGACTCTGTATGATCTAAAATACCATACAGATAATATAAGGTTACTTCGGGCGAAAAGAGGTATCTATAAAGATAACAAAGTATATCTTGATCATAATATCACAGTAGATCAGAAAGAAGGTTTTGATTACAGTGCAGAACATGCGGTTTATGATAAAAAAACCCAAATTCTGGATATCACATCTGCTTTTACTGCCGTAATGAATAAAAATATCATACACGGAAATACCCTGCGCTATGATACAAAGAAAAAAGAGGCTTTTGCCAAAGAGATAGATGCTGTCGTTTATACGGTTGAAAAATGATATAATCATATTTTTATAAAGGTTTTACATTGAATTTTCTAAAAATTATACTTTTTATTTCTCTCTCAGGCATACTTTTGGCAGAAAAGGTGGAAGTCACCTCTGATTCCATGAAAGCACAGGATGTTCAAAAAGAGGTACATTTTATGGGTAACGTAACGGTCAAGCAGTCACAAAGCTGGTTACATGGGGACAAGGTCATTGTCTATTTTGACGAAAATAATGAAACGAACAAATATGAAGCCATAGGAAAAGTGACTTTCGAATTTAAAAAAGAGAACAGTTTCTATAAAGGAAGTGCGGACAAAGTAACCTACTACCCTGTAAAATCACAATACATTTTGACGGGGAAAGCAGTAATAGATGACCTGATCAACAAACGTCATGTCAATGGTGATGAGATCACGCTTGATATGATAACGGGTAATGCAAATGTCAAAGGTAATAAGAAGAAACCGGTGAAATTTATTTTTGATATGGAGGAAAAGAAAAAGTGAGTACTCCACGTGTAGTAGAGGCTGAATTTATTAAATCAGCACAAAGCATAGCGGACTCTTTGCCCGAAGATATGAGTGAAGTGGTCTTTTTAGGACGTTCTAATGTAGGTAAAAGTTCCACACTGAATTCTCTGACACAAAGAAAGAACCTTGCAAAGAGTTCAGCCACACCGGGTAAGACCCAGCTTATTAACTTCTTTGAAACACGCTATCTGTACAATGAACAGAGTTATCCTGTCAGATTTGTGGATCTTCCCGGATTCGGATATGCAAAAGTTTCCAAAACACTTAAAGAGGTATGGCAGAAGAATCTCGTAGAGTTCATACAGCATCGTATCTCTATCCGTCTTTTCATTCACCTGCGTGATGCCCGTCATCCTCATGCAAAGATAGATGATGATGTAGAGAGTTATATCTCTGAGTTTATTCGTCCCGATCAAAGATATCTTACTGTTTTCACTAAAATAGATAAACTCAATCAAAAAGAACGTGCGAAACTCAAACGGGAATTCCCGGGCTCAATTACCCTTTCAAATCTTAAAAAAAACGGACATGAGCGGGTACATCATGAGATACTTCAAACGATCTTCGGAGTAGATGATGAAATGAAAAGAAAGAGCGAGGCAATAGATACGTGATAGAATTGGTAAAAGCAAAACTTAGTGATATCCCTGCTATGCAGGCATTAGTGGTTTCTGAAGTGAAAGAGGGAGTGATCCTCAATCGCAGCGAAGATGAAGTTGCAACCAATATTCGCTCATATGTATTGGCAAAAGATAACGGAAAACTTGTGGGGTATACAGCACTGCATGTCCATTCCAAAAGACTTGCAGAAATACGAAGCCTTATTGTTGATGAAAAATACCGCGGTCAGAAAATTGGACAGAGGATGGTAGAATTTACTCTGAAAGAAGCAAAAGAACTTGGTGTAGAAGAGGATGTACTGGTCTTGACATACCTGCCTGCTTTCTTTGAAAAGTTGGGATTTAAAGAGATTAACAAAGAAGTTATCCCTGAACACAAGATCTGGGCAGACTGCATTAAATGTATTCATTTCCCTGTATGTAATGAAATTGCATTAGTCTATAAACTCTCCTGAGGAACGTACAGATAAAAATGGATACATTCTACAAGTCAATACAGCTGCCGATTATCTGGATATCAGTCATACTCTTCATTATCTTCTATCCGATGCTTATCTCTATCTATGTTTTTTTACCGTTGCTGATCGGTGTCATGGGATATGTGTTGATGCAGGGTATTGATAAAGGAAAGTTTTCTTATATTCTGATCGCGGTACTCTATTTTATCAATCTTGAAGTAAATCTCTCTCTGCCTTTTTTTCTGACTATTATCTCTTCTTTACTTGTGTATGTACTTTTTTACCACTATTTGACACATTTTAGAAGATGCAGGATATGCAGACCCATTATAAGCGTACTTCTTTTGGATGCTCTTTATTTGGGTTCTCTACTCTCCTATGATTTTATTTTTCAGTCACACAGTATTGTTCTGGACAATATATTGCTCTATTCGCTGGTAGTTGATCTCTTAGTGGTGGTGATATTATGAGATATAAGATCGTTATAGCGATATTTCTGCTTTTTTGGGGGATCATGATCGCAAGGCTCTATCATGTCAGTATCAAGTCCAATTTCTATTATGAAGAGCTGGCAAAAGACAATATAGAGAGAAAGCGCTTTATTAAGCCTGTAAGAGGAGAGATCAGTGATCTCAACGGTAATCTTCTTGCCATGAACCAGATAGGTTTTTCTATCTCTATCATACCCCATCTAAAACAGAAGGACCACACACTTGAGAAGGTGGTTGATACCCTTGTAAAAACTTTTCCTGATCTTAATAAAACAGTTATGATGAAGGTATATAAGAAACATAATTCTCCCTATAACCATAAATTTATTAAAGTAGTGGATTTTATACACTACCCCGATATGATGGGTGCCTATCCCAAATTGAGTCTACATGAAGAGATAAAGATAGAGGCTGAGACAAAACGCTATTACCCCTATGGCAAATATGCTGCACATATTGTCGGATATACCGGAAGATCCAATAAAAAGGAGAATAAGAAGGATCCTGTGGTCAATGAGGTCGGTAAAGTAGGTAAGAGTGGACTGGAGAGATATTATAATTCTGTTCTTGAGGGAGAGTTGGGATACGAGATATCTAAAGTGACAGCTACTAACAAAGCTATAGAAGTACTTGAGAAAAAACTGCCCAAAGACAATAAGAATCTTCAACTGAATATTGATATCAATCTGCAGAAGATGATCTATGAACGTTTCGGGGATGCTACAGGTGTCGCTATTGTGATGCGTACCAACGGTGAAGTACTTTCTGCTGTGAGTTACCCATCATATGACCCTAATCTTTTTGTAGGAGGGATTAGCAGAAAGGATTGGAAAGCCCTTCAGGAAGATCTTGCCCATCCTTTTACCAATAAATTCATCCACGGAACCTATCCTCCGGGCTCGGCTATTAAAATGGGGATGGCATTGGCTTTTGAGAAAGCACAACCCAATATTTTGGCAACATCTGAGCATTGTGTAGGATTTATTACTTTGGGTTCAAGTAAACATAAGTTCAGATGCTGGTCCAGATGGGGGCATGGTACAGTCGGCCTGAGACGTGCGATAAGAGAGAGTTGCGATGTCTATTTTTATAATAAGAGTTTGAAAGTAGGTATCAATGCTATGGCAAAGAATCTTCGTTCTTTCGGTTTGGGTGTAAAAACAGGCATTGATCTCCCGCGGGAATACTCAGGGGTTATTCCTGATAAACAATGGAAAATGAGACGATATAAACAGCCTTGGTACAAGGGTGAGACGGTCATTGCTTCTATAGGGCAGGGGTATGATCTTGTGACACCTTTACAGGTAGCACGTTATACGGCACTTATTGCAACATCCAAACTGGTCACACCCAGAATTGCACATATGGTTGATAAAAATGCAACGGTAAGTAAGGTCAAATCTATAAAGTTCACTCCTTATTATTTAAATGAGATCCGAAAAGGAATGTATGATGTATGTAACATTAAAGGGGGAACTGCATTTAGGACAATGAGTAAACTGCCCATTACTGTGGCAGGAAAGACAGGAACTTCACAGGTGACCTCGATACCCCAATCTACAAAAAAACGCCTCAAAGAGGATGAGTTGGCATATTTTCACAGATCCCATGCCTGGATCACAACCTATGCACCGTTTAACAATCCTGAATTTGTTGTAACCGTACTGGTAGAGCATGGAGGGCATGGAGGAAGTACGGCGGGTCCTATCGCTGCAGATATATACAAATGGCTCTACAGGAACAGGTATTTTAAAAAGAAACCTCCAAAAGCTACAGTGAATATGGAGACAAATAGCTCCCAATAGAACTATTTTTATATGCTCTGTAGGGTATTGTTCAAAAAAAGTCCCAAAATAATGATCAGGCTGATCCCCGCAGATTTGTTGTAAAGTTTGTTTGCTGTGATAAAAACAAGGAGAAATGTAGCTACGATCATGGTTGCAATGTCAAACAAGTAAGCAGGTGCATTGATGTTCAGTGGATGTATGAAGGCAGATGCACCAAGAACCACCGTTGTATTTGCCATATTTGATCCGATGATATTCCCTATCGCCATATCGACCTTTCCTTTCATTGCTGCAGAAACACTGACAACCAATTCCGGAAGAGATGTTCCCAAAGAAATCATAATAATACCGATGATCCATTCACTGATACCAAAGTCCCTGGCGATCGTAGAGGCACTCTCCACTGTAAAATGGGCACCCACGATCACAAGGATAAATCCTCCCAAAAGAATAGCACCTGTTCTGAGCCATGAAAAGTGACTGACATCTATATCATCAAGATCTTCTTCAGGGACATCTTTGGCATCCTGAAGTAAAAAGAGCAGATAGGCACCCATAAGAAGCAGCAGCAAAGCAGCATCAAATCGTGATATCACACCGTCAAGTATCATAAGTATGAATACAAGTACGGGAACCAGTGCCCAGGTACTGTCTTTGGCAAAGAAGTCTCTATTGGGATTTATCTTGGTCGCAATAAGGAAAACTGTTGCCAGTACAAGTGTGATATTGAGTATATTGCTTCCAATGACATTGGCTATAGCAATATCAGCTTTTCCTGAGGCACTTGCAGCCATACTTGCAGCCATTTCTGGCAAAGATGTACCCAGTGCGATCAGTGTAGCTCCAATGATGAATTCAGGTATTTTAAATTTTAAAGCAATACGCTCACTCTGATCTATAAGCAGTTCTGCACCCCAGATCAACACGCCCATAGCGATAACAAAAATGACAAAATTCATGATTTTCCTTAGTGACTTGTTCTTACGATAAGACTTGAAGGGAGATGAAACTCTTCTATGATCTCTTTTTCTCTGGCTCTCATTTCACCATCATCTGTTTCATGGTCAAAACCAAGAAGGTGAAGCATTCCGTGGATAAAAAGCAAAGAGAACTCATCTTGAAGCGTATGTCCGAACTCTTTTGCTTTTTCTCTGACAAAGTCAGCGGAGATCACGATCGATCCTAAAGGCATACCGAATATGGATTGTTCCGTAAACGGGGCATCCATAGGAAAGCTTAGAACGTCAGTAGGCTTGTCTTTTTCCCTATGTTCCTGATTAAGTTCCTGAATGGATGCATTATCTGTGATAATAAGCTCGATCTCCTTGGTAGTAAGACTCTGGGCTATCGCTTCAAGTGCATCCAAGTCTACGGGTAGGTCAGTTTGATTTTCCAAGTCTATAATCTTCATGCTCGAAGTTTACCCAAATCTTGGTAAAATGGCAGTAAAACGAAATAAAAGGTTAGTATGTATGATAATATCTTCCGAGCAAATATCTGAGGCTTTAGTAAGAGGAATTACGGGTGAACTTTACTTATCTGTAAGGAGATATAGATAATGAAAAAAGCAGTATGCATCATCTCCGGCGGAATGGACAGTGCTTTGAGTGCGAAGATAGCACAAAATGAGGGATATGAGATCATTGCTCTGCATTTTAACTACGGTCAGCGTACACAGAACAAAGAGTTGGAGTGTTTCAGAAAGATCAGCAAAGCGTTAAAATCCGCTGAATCCTATGAGATCGATCTGCCGTTCTTTGAGCAGATAGGCGCTTCGGCATTGACAGATAATGAGATAGAAGTTCCGACCGGCGGGCTTGAAGAGGGGGTCCCTGTTACCTATGTACCGTTCAGGAACGGTATTTTTCTCTCTATTGCTGCGGCTCTTGCAGAGAAACACGCAGCAGAGGCACTTTTCATCGGTGTAGTCGAAGAAGACAGTTCAGGATATCCCGATTGCAGAGAGCGTTATATCAAAAAAATGCAGGAAGCGATCAACCTGGGAACAAAAGATGAGACAAATATTGAGATCAAAATGCCTCTTGTCAACTTAAAGAAAAGCCAGATTGTACAAAAGTCTTTGGAGTTGGGTGTTCCACTGAAAGATACATGGAGTTGTTATCAGTCTGAAAGCAAAGCGTGTGGTGTATGTGACAGTTGCAGATTGCGTTTGCGTGGATTCGAAGAGGCCGGTGTAAAAGATCCTATCACATATGTATAATTATTGAGGTTGGATGTTGAGAGCAAAAAACTCTCAACTCTATAGTAGAAAAGAATTATCTATATCTTCTACAACGGTTATATCCGTTATTCCAACCGTTCCTGTAACTGGCGTATTTGTTGTATCTATAGGTATTTTTTCTCCATCGTCTGTAAGCCGATTGGCATCCGTCATTTTCACCTTGTCTATAATAATTGGTATTGTAATTGTTTCTTCTGCAACGATTATATCCGTTGTTCCAGCCGTTTCTGTAAGTGGCATAGTTGTTATACCTGTAGGTATTTTTTATATATCTGCCTTGAGCTGATCTACATCCGTCCCTATTACCTTGGTTATAGTAGTTGTTGTTATTGTAGTTATTTCTGCGACATTGATTGTATCCAGCATTCCAACCGTTTCTATAGCTGTAACTGTTACGGTAACTGTAACTGTTCTTTCTCCAGGTTCCGCGTTTTGAACTGCAACCGTCCTGTATACCTTTTCGGTAATAGCTGTCCCTGTTCTGTCCATAGTTGTAACCGTTATAGTAGTAAGGGTTACCGTATGCCGAAGAACCGGTATTGCCGGCAAGTGCATTTGCCACCAGTGCCTGCTCATATTGTGAACATCCGCTAAAAGCGAATATTGCAATAAAAGATGCAAATAGGATCTTTAATTTTGTAAGTTTCATTCCTGCTCCTTTAATATATTTAGTGTACTGCTAATAATAAATTATAGCACTTTTGGGAGAGAAAATCGAATCAGGAATTAAATCCTCTTACAACGAATTCAAATTCATACTTGTGTGTCGGGTATTTTTTGAGTCCCTCTGCTACAAATTGATATTTGCTGATCTGTCTGTCCCAGAGTCTGTATGTCAGGTTCCTGAACCAGGCTTTTTTCTCTGGTGTATCCAGCGCAATCCTATTGTAATTAGGATCATTTTTAATACCTGATGCCACTTTTCTCATAGTGTTGTTATAGGCACTCTGTTTCGCGGGAGTTGCCTGTTTATAGGCATTTGTATTTATGCTACTTTTTGATGTTGCCGGAGTAAGTGAACCAATAGAGTTTGTACAACCGGTAAAAGCAAATCCCAACAGTGTTACGATAGCTAATTTTTTTATCATTCTTTTTCCTTTTAATTCGTATATTTCATCTATTCTTCAACATCTAAGTATAGCAAAATGAACTAAAATTTATGAAAGAATGAATCTGCCGTTCTCCCTGTCTTTTTTAATTTCATTATAAGCTCCGAATACCCCGTTCATTGCGATGTAGACACCACTGTCCTTTAATGTCTGCAGGTATCCAAAAGCTGAAGCAAGGTTTGCTGTAGCTTCTACAGGATCAAGGGCAAAGGGTACCATCGCCCCTGTGAGTATGATGCGTTTTTCAAGATCGCTTTGTGCTAAATACTCGGCAGTCAGATCCATAGTATCCGTACCGTGTATGACTATGATATCGGTATATTCAGATTGATTAATGGTTGCTAAAAGTTCCAGTCTGTCCTGATTGGTCATGTGAAGGCTGTCTTTGCCTATGATATTCACTGTTTTAAATACGCAGAGCCATTTTGATGCTATCTGTTTCAGTGCGGCTGAATCTCTGTCTATAGGAAGCTCTCCTGTGAGAGGATCATAGATTTTATTGAATGTTCCGCCTGTGCTGATGATCAATATTTTTTTCATAAAATGCTTTCGGTTCTTTTTCTGCTTATATTTTACCTCAATGATGATAAAATGATGTAATTTATTTTAGGAGAAGTTGAATATGATCATGAAAGGCAAAAAAGGTGTTATCTTGGGTATCGCCAATAAAAAGTCTATTGCATACGGTATCGCCAAAGCATGCCGGGAACAGGGTGCCGAAATGGCAATTACTTTTCTTAACGAAAGATTCGAACAGAAGTTGGCCCCTCTTGCCGAAGATCTGGAGTGTGGAAGCAGACTCTATCCTTGTGATGTGAGCAAACCCGAAGAGATCAAAGCGTTAAGAGCGTCCATTGAAAAAGATATGGGGAAAATAGACTTTATTGTACACTCTATTGCTTTTGCACCCAAAGAGGGGTTAAGCGGACGTTTTGTAGATATCTCCAAAGAGGCGTTTGATGTGGCTATGGATATCTCTGTGTATTCACTTATCGAAGTCGTAAGAGAGCTTAAACCTGTTCTTTCAGATAATGCATCGGTTCTGACACTGACATATTACGGAGGAGTGAAGTACATTCCTAACTATAACCTTATGGGTGTAGCAAAAGCAGCCTTGGAGATGACCACCAAATATCTTGCAGAAGACCTTGGTAAAGACGGTATTCGTGTCAATGCCATTTCTGCAGGACCTATCAAGACACTTGCAGCTGCAGGGATAGGTGATTTCTCTTTCATGCTGAAATGGAATGCAGCACACTCTCCACTTAGAAAGAATGTAACGATCGACCAGGTAGGGAATTCAGGGATGTACCTCCTCTCAGATCTCAGTTCCGGTGTGACTGGAGAAGTGCATTATGTAGATGCCGGTTATAATATCATGGGAATGCCTGCTGTTGAATTCGATGAGAATGGGAAACCGCATATTACCTGGAACGGTGAGTCCAAATAACTGATGCAGGATTCACCTGAATATCTCGCAAAAAAAGCTTTTTTTGACAAAGTACTGACCATTTACGGACGCAATGCCGTGATGGAAGCACTTGAAGATGAAAGTATCTCCATCCACAAACTGCATCTTTCCAAGTCTAACAAAGATGCCTCTGTATTGGAAAAGATGAAAAGTATCGCCAATCGCAGAGGCATTGAGACAGCTTACCATGATAAGCAGGCACTTTCACGTATCTCGAAAAATGCCAAGCAGGATCAGGGAGTAGCTCTTGATATAGTGCTGGAGTACTTTGGAGATGAAGAGAGTTTTAAAACAGCGCATAAGAAGTATCGTATCATTGCACTCGACGGTGTGACCAACCCTCAGAATCTGGGGATGATCATCCGTTCCTGTGCAGCAGGCAATGTGGATGCAGTTCTGCTTCCTACCAAAGGTACCGCACAAATTAGCCCTTTGGTCATTAAAGCAAGTGCCGGCACACTTTTTAAAATGCCTATTATCAAAACTTCCAACCTCAAAAAGACACTGGAATCCTTTAAAAAAGAGGGGGCCGACCTGTATACGCTCTCTTCACACGCCAAACAGAGTTACAAAGCACAGCACTATAGCGATAAAACGATCTTTGTTCTGGGTAATGAGAGTGACGGAGTAAGCAAAGAGGTAGAAGCACTTTGCAATGAAAGCATTGCCATTCCTATGCAAAGAGGGGTAGAGTCCCTCAATGTGGCTGTCACTGCTTCATTGTTGGCATTTCTTTAGTATGCTCTAAAGTGATGCCTCTTTTCTGCTGACAAACACTGCTAAAAGTATGGTCAGTACCATCAGTATAATTTCACTGAAAAGTGTAAGTGTACTACCTCCGTTTGATACAACATGCATCTGGGTACATCCGCAGTTTATCCCTGCGTCATAGTGGGTATAGTTAATGCCCGTTTGTACTGTAATGGGTTGGGTAGATCCGCTGCTGTCAACATCTGACCCTAACACATTACTCTCTCTGTTCATTACCGTAAAAACATAACTCTCTGTAAGATATCTTTGCGGGATAATAAAATGTATTTGGTAACTGCGGTCAGGTGTTACATCAAAGCTGTATCTTCCCTGTATGTCAGTTATTGTTGTGTGGTTGCCATAAATGTCATTTACCGGATTTCCCTGTGCATCAAAGAGTTCTATTGCGGCATTTCCCAGAAAGCTCTCTCCCGAGTCCTGAATACCGTCATGATCACTGTCCAGCCAGAAATATCCGCTGATAGTCGATCTGTAAGGCTCTATGCTTGTTACGACACTGGCATTTTCCTGAATACCGGTTTCATCGCTTGTAACAGATACACGATTGATGATATCCGTACCGGCATTGATCTCATCCTGTGTCACTCTATATTCAAGTGTATAGACCCATACTTCGCCTACATCCAAAACACCATTGCCATTCTCGTCACCGCTTTTGAAAAGAGGAGTTGCACTGCTCCCGTTTGGAAAATGATCATTGAGTATAATGTGTGTCAATGGCACATTCCCTGTATTCTTGACCGTAAAAGTGTATCCTAAAGTTGTCGGAGCCGAAATCGTTGAGCTGTTCACCTCTTCACTGATAGTGAGGGAAGGCATTTTTTCTTCTGAACGCAGATACCAGTTTCCGTTGTTCCCTTTATACAGTTTATACCAGAAGTTACCCACTTCAAGAACCTGGTCAAGTTCAAAAACAGCATTGGAATCTCCTTCTACCTCAACTACCAAGATACCACTGTTCTCACCTGCAGGTGTCTGTTCTCCCAGTCCATTTATATTGTTCACAAAAAGTGTGGTCGTACCGGATGCATTCCCCTTGATCAGAAGTTTATCTGCAATATTGGGTAGAGCATCATTAAGTGTTACATCAATGTAGAGTTTCCCGTGATCGGATGTATAGTTATGATTGACTGTGAGTGTGGTTCCCGGGGTATTGCCGTCTTGCATATCTATCATAGCGTTGTTATGCAAATTACCTTCCACTGTAAAATCATGATACTGCTTCAGAGATGAATTGTTCTGGATAATAAGCCCGTAAGGCAGCAGTGTCTGCGGATCATTCCCGATGTCGTATCCTGTAGAGAGATTGCTGTCTTTAAATGTGAGTTCTGAGGCATTATCAAGGATGATCTGCTCCCAATTTGGTAAATTGGAACCATTGACTTCACCGCTCCACTGATCAAAATAGATACTGTCTGTAAAACTGTCTGCTATACTTCTGTCATCTCCACCGTCTAACAGGGTATCAGTGATGATCACAGGGGTGTCTATGAGTACTTTATCTGAACCGTCTCCTCCATGCAGTGTGATTCCTGACAGATCAGCATCATGTATGAGTATCTCATCATTTCCGTGTCGTAGAGGAATGGAAGTGGCATTGGGTTCAGAAAGATAGGGCTCATCTCCGTATATACCGCATGCTACCGTATTTCCAATGTCGTTTGTGAAGGTACAGGCATTGAAATGTACGCCATCGTTCACGGTAATAACATCATTCCCGTGACCACCTGTGACATTGAATGCTTCCCCTCCATGAATAAAAGTAATGGTATCATCCCCTTTACCTCCTTCAACAGCTCCCGGTCTTGTTGTATAGTAATAGTTCACAGCGGTAAAGTTTACATGATCCAGCAAAAGTGTATCATTCCCGTCAAAAGGTGTGTAATCAGTAGCTCCGTAAATGTCTGAATATCCTGCAGCAACAAAAGAGACATTGCTGTCTTTGATGGTAATGGTGTCATTATCATTACCGCCGAGTATCCATCCGTTACTATAGGAGTTCTCTATGTAGAACGTATCATTTCCACGCTGTGATACACCATGCCCCGGATTGGTATCACCATATACATTTTGGAAAGTACTGTCATATATCTCAAATCTGTCATCTCCTCCAAAGCCCAATACCCATGAAAACCTGCTGTCATAAGCGATAAAAGTATCATCTCCGTCCGTCACAGGATTCCCGCCTAAAGCTTCATCCAGCCAATAGGCATTATAGTATGTCACATCACTTACATTATTTAGTGTGACCGTATCACTGCCGCCGTAGAAGTATTGGAAACTGTTGATCACACCTGTACAGGCTACAGTATCGTCCCCAGCTGTTCCCGCAGGCGTACAGGCTGCATACGATGAAACTCCTCCACACGAGAGGAATAGGGACAAAAGAAAAATATATTTAGAATGTTTTGACATTTGATACTCCTTGTCTAATTATAACACAATGAGAGGATGAAAGTTTGACTTGAAGCAAGCCCAATAATAAGTTATAATGAACAAAAAGGAACTTCCATGGCAGAAAACAATGAAGATCTGTTCCAAAAGATCGGTGTAGATATCAGCAATGACAAGATTAATATAGACCTTACAAAAACCAAAGACTTTTTCAATGCACTGCAAAATACCCTTCAGGAAAAAGCACAGACTATCCAAAAAGATATTTCAGAAGGCAAGATAGACCTGGAAGAGAATGTCGGAATAAAAGTGGATAACGAGCATATCAATATTGATCTGGGTAAAACAAAAAGTTTCATAGAAGAGCTGGGTAAAAAAATAGAGAATTTCCTCGGAGAGATAGATAAAGCTGTTGAGAATATAGAGAAAAAATGACCATTTTTGCAGTAATACTGCAGTAATTCATTCCAAGTAATATAGACTTGAAAGGATATCTAATGAATAAGAATATGTTTAAAATAGTTCTCATCATATTTGCAACACTGTTTTTTACAGCTTGCGGTGGTGGAGGCAGCAGTACAGGAAATAACGGAAACTCAGCTTTGACAGTACAGCAGAATGCCATACAATCCATTGCCGATTATGCACAAAATGGCGGTACTGCTCCTACGGTCAAAGATTATGCCGATGCAGGTGTAAAAGGGGTAACCCGAGACAATCTTGCGCAGATCAATGCTGCGGTAGCGGATCTTGAGTATGATGATGTAGATACAAGTGCAGAGATACAGGCACTTTTTGACAGTCTGGGGCTTGTCTGTGTACAGGTCATCACTCATGCTTACGATCCTGTTACAGGTGATGAGAATGATTTTCCTACACCTTGTGATGTACCAAACGGATGGATCATAGGTCATCCTTCACAAAACGATGCAGTAGCACCGGTCATCACACTGCTGGGAGAAAACATTGTTACGCTTACTGTAGGTGATGCATATAAGGATGCAGGTGCAACAGCTATCGATGATGTGGATGGTAATATCACCGTTGATATTGTCACTGTAAATCCGGTCGATACCGCTACGGCCGGTACCTATACGGTAACCTATGATGTCAATGACTCTGCGGGCAATACAGCAGAAACGGTCAGAAGAGTGGTACATGTGATCGTTGATACTGATAAAAAGATCTTCCTGATCGGAGATTCGACCATGCGGTATGATTTTGACGGTGACCGTGATGTGGCTGGTCCGCTGCACCGTACCGGATGGGGTTCGAAGCTCTCAGCGTATATGCTGCATCCTGAGAATGTATTCAACCGTGCCAGACGTGCGGCGATCGCAGGCGGGGTGGAAGAGAATGTCAACAGCTACCGCAGAGATGCCCCTGTCGATCCTTCGATCGCAGTCAACAAAGGTCCTTATGACTGGAACAGTACCAAGACACTTATAGAGGAGACAGATACCGACAATGGTGGGTTCCTGATGATCCAGTTTGGTGCCAATGATAAGTATGCCGGGATCACTGAAGTGGATTTTAAAGCACATTTGGTGTTCTACATCACACAGGCAAGAGATCTGGGACTTATTCCCATACTGGTCACACCGGTCAACCCCAAAAGTACATTGACAGATACACGTACACCCTATACGGACTATATCACTGATGTTGCAGCCGCTGAAGGTATCCCTCTGATCGACCTACACCGCAGGAGTATGGTGCTCTATGCAGGTTATACGCTTGCACAGCGTTACGGACTCTTTGGTGCATGGCAGCTTGATGGGGTGACACGTGATACAACCCACCTCGATCGCCAGGGAGCGACAATTGTTGCTGACTGGGTCAGAGATAGCGCCTGTGCACAGCCCCAGCTTCAGGCACTGTGTGAACAGTTCGATCCTGCTCAGGCGTATCTTTTTGCCTTTGGAGGAGAGGACAGGAATGTCACTGTAGGTACAGTGGTGGATCTAAATGCATCGGCGTATGATACGGATGGGAAGATCGACCGCTACGCATGGAGCGAAAATGGACAGATCCTCTCGACTGATCGCTTGTTGCATTACCAAAGATCGAGTGTGGGCACGCATATACTGACTCTGACAGTGTGGGATGATGCGGGCAACACAGTGAGTGATCAAGTGGTGATCAGTTTTGTCGAAGAGGATATCATACTTGAAGATGCCGAAGATGGCAATACAGAGGGCTGGGAACGCTATGGGACGACGGATAGTTCTAGGATTGAGAATGTGTATGATGATGTGCGTGAAAGCCGTGTAATAGTTTTGCATGGTGCTGATGGTTTAGATAACGGTTTTTCATTTACCAATCTTAATCTTACAGAGGGCACAGTAGTATCATGGGCTTTGAACTACAATGAAGATTTTCGCTTCTTTGTCAAGGTATGCACCACCAACAGCGACCATGATCCTCTCTACATTACTTACCAGCCAGATGGGACACTGCCAACTTATGAAGAGGTCAATGGTAAAAAGTATCTCCATATTGGTCTGGGGAGTATCACCCGCTCCGGAGAGTGGATAGATATCGAAAAAGATATCGAGGCAGACCTGCAGTCCTACTTTCCAGATGAGAATGTAACGATGATCTATGGATTCTATATCCGGGGGAGCGGGCGTATCGATGATATCATTCTAAAAGAGCGGGGTGGAGCATATCCGGCACAGAGTGGTTTTTTTTCTCAGGAGACGGCTTCAGTCACACGACCGGAGCTTCACAGCAGTTTTAAAGAGTCGGTCTTTGGTACTAAAATTACTCGTATTACTGACCGTGCCAACCAGACAGGCAACACACACCCTTACCCCAAGCAGGGCTCAGCCTGGAACAGTGACGGCACGATCATCCGTATGCAGTACCGTCTCTATGATGCGACAACCTTTGAGGAGCTGCCCGTCACTGCCGGGCTGGATGCAGATCATGCCTACGCCAAAGTGGGTTCTCCGGCACACGGATCGGCAGATATACGCTGGTCCAAAACCGATCCGAATGTGATGTATGTGCTGGACAGTTCTCAGCGCTTCAAACGTGTGGTGATAAATGCTGAGCGTGCCGATGCCACGGCAGAAGCAGCACTGCTCGACATGTCGGGTCTGGGTTACAGTAACATCACCACCGGGAACAACGAAGGCAACCTGAACTACAGTGACAGCTATGTGGTTTTTGCTGCCCAGAAGGAGAACAACGAGAGTGTTCTGGCACTGCTCTACCATGTGGGAGAGCGTACGCTTAGCTGGACGAAAGAGGTACCCCGAGGAGTCTGGGAAGGGGATGATGCACATTATTTTGACTGGATCAGTGTGGACCCTACAGCACACTATCTTGTGGTGAATGCCGAAGAGAAGACATGGCTCTACGATATGAATCTGAGCAATGAGGTCAAGCTGGACGACTACGCCGGACACGGCGATATGGGAATAGATGTCAACGGAGATCCCGTCTATGTGCAGATGATCTATGGCGGAACGGCGATCCGCTCTTACAATTTGCGTACACATGATGCGTTGGATCTGCTGCCAAGCAACTACGGTGGCGGACATATCAGCTGTCGTAACTACCAACGACCGGGCTGGTGTTATGTCAATACCTCCGAAGAGAGCTACAAAGAGGTCTTTGCCCTCAAACTCGATGACCATGTCAGTGGGGTGGTTGAACGCTATGCCCAAACCCATGTAAGCTATGACAATAGAGGATTGGCACAGGTCAATGTCAGTCCTGACGGTACCAAAGTGCTCTTTGGGAGTGATTGGGGAGATACGAATAATGCACTGGATACCTACCATGTGGAGATCAAGTGGTAGATCATGTGATCATAAGGCAAAAGGAGTCACTACATCAGTTTGGTATGTACGGCTCTTGTCTCTTTTAAAACACTTTTGTAGAGGTCTATTTGGGGTAGTATGATGCCAAGATGTTTCTCTCTGTAGCTTTTGAGTACCTCTTTGTAGGCTCTGTAGTCATGGATCTTTTTGATCCTGCAGAGCGTGATGTGCGGTTTGAAACGGTAAAGCTCAAAGCCTGCCTCTTTGAACTCTTTGGCTTTGTCATAGAGCATCTTTGACTCAGCCTTGGCAAAAAAGACCCTTGGAGGCCGACCGAAATACCCAAGCTCTGCTACATCTGCTTCACTCTTTAACGGAGTGACTTCTTCCAATTTTTTCAGAACAGGCTTGGGGTCTTCTACATCTCCAAGAAACACCCATGTCAGATGCAGGTTCTCCTCCTCAACCCATTTCCCCTCAACAATATCTTCAAAATCTTTTTTGATACTTTCGTAATCATCAAGTATAACAGGGGAGGCAATGAAGAGTCTCATGGAAAGCCTTTTTAGCTAATTATATGACAATCTGACATTTTTTTAAATAGTTTGATACTTTTTAGATAAAATATAGACACTATAAAACCCAGGAAGTGTCCATGCCTACAACCAATACCATTAAATGCCCAAACTGCGGTACACAGATCGATATTGATGAGATATTCTACCATCAGATAGAAGAGAAGTTCAAACAGCAGCACCTTGCTGAACAGAAAAAACTCCAGGAAGAGGTAGAAGCCAAGCGTAAAGAGTACAAAGCCCATCTTGATGCACTCAAAACCAAAGAGGATGCCCTTAAAGAGGAGAAAGAGAAGTTTGATGAAGAGTTGCAGAAGGCTACCAAAGCACAGCTCAAGCTTGAGCGTGCCAAGCTTCTTGATGAGCTTAAAAAAGAATTGGTAGAGGAGCAGAGTGAGTCTATGGCTCTGCTTCAAAAGGAGCTTGAAGAGAAGTCCAAAGAGCTTCAGGAATACAACAAAGCCAAAGTGGAGATAGAGAAGCTTAAACGTGAGAAAGAGGAGCTTGCTTCCCGTGCCAAGGCTGAAGCGGAAATAGAGCTTAGCAAGCGTTTGGCAGAAGAGAAAGTAAAGCTTCAAAAAACCATAGAAGAGAGCAATGCGCTTAAACTCAAAGAGAAAGATGAGCAGATGGAACAGCTCAAGCGCAGTCTTGAAGATGCCAAGCGTAAAGCAGAGCAGGGGTCAATGCAGGTACAGGGTGAAGCTCTGGAACTTGCCATAGAGAGTTGGCTTGCTTCACAGTTTCCGTTTGACATGGTGGAAGAGGTAAAAAAAGGTGCATTCGGTGCAGACTGTGTACATACCATCCACACCAGAGAACTGCAGAACTGCGGGGTCATCTGTTATGAGTCCAAGAACACCAAAGCGTGGTCTGACGCATGGGTAAGCAAACTCAAACAGGATATGCTTAAAGTGGGTGCAGACTTGGGTGTACTGGTGACTTCTGTCTATCCGAATGACATGGACAGAATGGGCTTTGTGGACGGCATCTGGGTATGTAGCTTAGATGAGTTCAAAGGTTCGGTCTCACTGCTTCGTGAGAGCCTCATACGTGTACATAAGACGGTACAGCGAGAAGAGAACAGAGGTGACAAAATGGCACTGCTCTACAACTACCTCACAGGAAACGAGTTCCAACTCCAACTCAAAAGCATCGTAGACGGTTTCATGACCATGCAGACAGAACTCGACAAAGAACGCCGCTCCCTCATGGCAAGCTGGAAACGCCGCCAAAAGCTTATAGATGGTGTGCTGCAGAACACGACTGAAATGTATGGTTCTCTACAGGGCATTGCCGGGTCTGGTGCGTTGGGGCATATAGATGCTTTGGAGTTGCCTGAGGAAATTGAGGGTGATGATGCATAATATACCTAAAGAACTAGCGATCTATCAAGCATCAAACGGAGAGATTAAGCTAAAAGAAGATATCGAAAATGAAACAATTTGGGCAAATCAAAAAGAGATTTCTGATATTTTTGGTGTTGAAAGATCTGTTGTTACAAAACACATTAGAAATATATACAAAGATAATGAAGTAGATAAAAATGCAACATGTGCAAAAATTGCACAAGTTCAAACAGAAGGAAAAAGAACAGTAAAAAGAGGAGTGGAATATTACAACTTAGATATTATATTAGCAGTTGGTTATCGTACAAATTCTAAAGTAGCCATAGAGTTTCGAAAATGGGCTAGCAAGACACTGAAAGAGCATATCGTCCAAGGCTATACTATTAACAAAGAACGCCTTCAAAAAAATTATGAGGAGTTCTTACGCGTAGTAGAAGAGATAAAAGCCCTCTCTCAAAATACAGATAACGTCAAAGTGGGAGATGTGCTAGAGCTTATCAAGGCTTTTTCGGCTACTTGGTTCGGGTTAGACAGTTATGACAGAGAAGAGTTGCCCAAAGAGGGAATAACCAAAGTCAATCTGGAGTTTGAGGTAGAGAAGCTTTATAAGGATATAGCGACACTCAAACAAGAACTTATACACAGAGGGGAAGCTGCGGAGATTTTTGCTACAGAGAAGACAGGCAGAAGCCTAGAGGGTATCTTTGGTAATGTATTTCAGTCTGTATTTGGAGAAGATGCCTACCCTACAGTAGAAGAGAAGGCTGCTCATCTGCTGTACTTTGTAGTGAAAAACCATCCTTTCAATGATGGCAACAAGCGTTGCGGTGCATTTAGTTTCATCTGGTTACTCAAGCGAGCAGGGTTTGATGTAGAGAAGTTCATCAATCCCAATGCTTTGACTGCCTTGACCTTACTCATAGCAGAGTCTGATCCTAACGATAAAGAGCGTATGGTTGGGTTGGTGCTTTTGATGTTGAGGGATGGGTGATGAGGGGAAACAACCTACGCTTGACGAATAACAAGGCGGATGATTTGACCATCAAAAAATTGACCTATGGGAATCCTACTATGAAGGCTAAGTTTGATGCACAGAATGGGGATGGTTATGATGGTGAGTAAAATAGTGGAGATGAGGGTATGAGTTATCATTATCACCTGACTTCTATATTCCTATTTAATTTAAAGGAGGTAAGTTAATATGCCTACACCACAACAAGAAGTAGTGACTTGGTTGCATACACAAAAAGATTGGCTTCAAGAGGCTGCTTCAAAAATATTGACGCAAGATGAAGTAAGTGATAAAGATATTGATGCTTTGATTGTTCTATTAAAATCACCAACAGGTCAAGCAGTTACAACTACTAGAACTTTCCCAAGTTTAGGCACTACAACTACACCAACAACATTAAGACTAGATGCCATTAGTGAAGTAAAAGGCATAGACAGTCTCGCACCTAGAAATCCATTAGCCTTTGGTACAGACAATCTTACAGTTATTTATGGAAATAATGGTTCAGGTAAGTCAGGTTATACGCGTATATTAAAAAGGGCTACAGGTAAAGCCAACGCCAAAGAACTAAAGTCTAATGTATATGTATCTCCAGTGCCTACAGATAGGTCTTGCAAGATTAACTATACTCTTGGTGGAACGCCTACTGAAATCGTTTGGAATGCTACCGATGCAGCAGTTAATGATTTGTTAGGGGTTGATATATATGATTCTGATAATGCAACTGTATATTTGACTAAAGAGAAAGAAGCATCTTATACACCTCCGTTAGTAGCATTGTTTGAGAATCTTGTGTCAGTATGTAAAAGAGTGTCCACCAAACTTGAATCAGAAAAAAGTACTCTAGTTAAACGGCTTCCAACTCTGCCAACCACATATGAACATACTGTAAAGGCTAGGCTATATAACGGATTGAGCCATACACATACAGAAGAGTCATTGGCAAGTATATTGGGTTTTACAGATGTAGATACACAAGCTATAACAAACTTGGAAGAGAGACTAAAAACAGAAGACCCTAATGCTGTAGCCATTAAACTACGACAACAAAAAGCACACCGTGATGGATTGATTACAATTATAAAGACAGCATATAGTAAAATTACTCAAGAAGCATGTGCTGAAATAGTATCTCTTAAAAATATAGCATTGGCTAAAAGACAAATAGCTATCGAAGCGAATAGTAGTCGAGGAGATTTGTTTAAGCTTGAAGGTGTTGGTAGTGAGACATGGAAGGCATTATGGGAAGCTGCAAGAAAATACTCTACAGAAGAAGCTTATATTGGTGATACGTTTCCAAAGATAGAAGATGCTAAGTGTGTTCTTTGTCATCAAGATTTAGATGCTGATGCAAAAACAAGGATGCAAGGTTTTGACACTTTTGTAAAAAGTACAGTGGAAGCCGATGCAACTACAGCAGAAAGAGCTTTTCAAGATAAGATAACTAGCTTATCTACTAGACCTAATATAGATGTTATTAAAAACATAGTGGAGTTAAGTGCTATAGACCCTGAAGAATGGGAAGCCAAATTAAACACTATATGGACAGCAATAGAAACTAAAGTAACTGAGCTAAAAGCAACTGACGGTAGTACAGTAATAGATGGATTAGTCATTTCAGAGGAGATAGCAGTACTTACTACGATGAGTGAAGATTATGAAGCATTAGCAAGAAAATATAATAAAGATGCTCTTGGATTTGATAGAGTAAAAGCTCAAAGTGATCTATTAGAGTTAAAAACTTTAGAGTGGACATCGCAACAAAGGGATGCTATATTGGCTGAAATTGTACGGATTAAAGCATCTAAAGTCCTCGATGATTTAATTCGTTTTACATCAACCAGAGGTATAACGATTAAAGCTAGTCAATTATCGGAAAGCATTATCACTACGGAATATGTACGAAGATTTAATGAAGAATTAGTAGCTTTAGGAGCGAATAGAATCGAGGTGGAACTTTTAAAAACAAGCTCTAGAAATGGAGTAGTTAAACACAAAATTAAACTGAAAGACTCTGTAACAGATACTTCTTTAATAGATGTACTAAGTGAAGGAGAACAACGCATTATCTCTTTAGCCGCTTTTTTAGCTGATGTTACTGGACGTGCAGAATCTACCCCATTTGTTTTCGATGACCCTATCTCATCACTAGACCAAGACTTTGAAGAGAAGACGATAGATAGGCTTATAGAGCTAAGTCGTGATAGACAGGTACTTGTATTTACGCATAGGTTGAGTCTCTTAGGAGAAATTAATGAACGAGCAATTACCTTGAAGCAAGTACATATTAAAAAAGAGTTTTGGGGAAGTGGTGAAATTGGAGAGATTCCATTATTTGGTAAAAAACCTGAAAATGCATTAAAAAATTTGAAAAATTCACGGCTTGTTAGAGCCAAAAAAGTTTTAGAAGAGTATGGTACAGATGAATATTATCCACTTGCTAAGGCAATATGTAGTGATTATAGAATTTTACTAGAAAGAATAATTGAACTATACTTTTTAGCCGATGTTGTACAAAGACATAGACGTTCAGTTAAGACTATGGGTAAAATTGAAAAACTAGCTAAAATCACCGAAGATGATTGTACTTTGCTCGATGCATATATGAAAAAGTATTCTATATATGAACATAGTCAATCTTCAGAGATTCCAACTACTATGCCTGAACCTGATGAGTTGGAAAAGGATATAGATTCAATTTTAACTTGGTATGAAGAATTTAAAACGAGATAACGCTCTAGGAGACAGTAAGAGGAAAAAATAGCGAAAATTATGCTAATATTCTGCTTTTAAAGTAGAGGACAACACAAATGAAAATTTTTGCTTTACAATCACTTGTCGGAGGTTTTTTAGATGAAGATCTGAAAAATTTCAATAAAGTTTTTGATGATTGGTGTGTACAGTTTGAGAGTATGGAAGATGCACAGCTTATACTCGATAGCCTTGACAAAGATGAGCAGATCAAAATTGTTGAAATTACACCGCTAAGTTACCCTAAATACTTTTTCCCAAAATTACAGGGTATCATACACGCGACACGAGAATATGAAGGAAAGATCATCTGCATCGTCGAGCCGCAAATGGGTATGAGCTTCCGTATTGCCATATGTGACCTGCAGACTAAAAAGGTAAGAGTACTCGCTACCCGCTATAAGAGTGCACTAAATGCCGAAGGTGCATTTGCCAATCTGGCTTTTGATTTATAATATGAACTGTATTTTACTACCCAAAAACGCCAAAAGCATTCACGACGTACAGCAAA
>Ga0256828_1000127_pt1 | contig 50809 bp, 42 predicted proteins | sample CV88metaG_FD_185993 | JGI IMG/M metagenome (GOLD analysis project Ga0256828, IMG submission 185993) | Hydrothermal vent microbial communities from East Pacific Rise, Pacific Ocean - CV88 | ecosystem: Environmental > Aquatic > Marine > Hydrothermal vents | place: Pacific Ocean: East Pacific Rise...
AGATGGTAATGGTCACGCAGTATTTAACTACACAGCACCAGTAAAACTAGATGATTTAAATGATACAAACCTAACATTTAGAATTGAAAACACAACAATTGCACAAAGTGCTACACTTACAGTGAGTGTACCAACACCAAATGCAAAATATGCGAACTATGAATTAAGTGTACTTCCAGAGAATAACTTTACAGTAGTACAAGGTTCTCAAAAACAAGTGATAGATATTTACTTAGAAGATAACTCTACAACCAAACCAGTAGCAGGTGAATTAGTAAACTTACAATTCTTCAATGGTGCTAAAGGTACAATGAATCTCTTTAGTACAACAACAGACGCTAATGGTCACGCAGCATTTGAATATACAGCACCAAGTAGTTTAGATGATGTCAATGGAACAACGCTAGACTTAGTATTTGCACTTGATAAGAATACAAGTACAACAATTACAACGCAAGTTGTATTTGACAATACACAAACATTAAAAGATTACAGTGGATATGCACTAAGCATAGTAGATGCAAACAGAACGATTACAGCATCATCTCAAAGTGAAGTGTTTGATATATTCTTAAAAGATGCAAATAACAATGCAGCAGAGGGTGATACAATTACACTAGATTTCTTTGATGGAAATAGTGGAACAGTAAATTCATTTAAAGCAGTAACAGATGGTAATGGTCACGCAGTATTTAACTACACAGCACCAGTAAAACTAGATGATTTAAATGATACAAACCTAACATTTAGAATTGAAAACACAACAATTGCACAAAGTGCTACACTTACAGTGAGTACAACAATAACACAAAAACCAAATATACATGTAGATCTTCCTGAAGCCACATTGACTTTAACAGAAGATGGTGAAGTAGCTACAGTGCGTGTACTTGCTTTTAATAGTGATAATGAGCCTTTTGAAACGGGAACTATTGTGGTTCAATATCCAGATGATATAGTAGATGATAATATTTCAGGTGGTATGTTTCAACAAAATGAAGTTGCCATTGTAAATGGTGAAGCAAATTTCGACTTTGTTGGACCAACACCTTTAAAAAATATCAATGGATTAAACTTTACTTTTGTTTATAAAGAGAGTAAAGATATTAACACTACTTTAACTATCAAATATGAACCTGTATTACCTACAGTTATTTTAACGCAAGATACAGATGAACTTCATGCAAACAGTGAAATAGTTACAATTGATGTTGATGTTTATGATGCTAACAATAATCCTTATCCTGATGGTAATGTTAAAATTATCTATCCTGATGATGTTAAGGAGGGAAGAGATATAGGAAGTTTCACAAGTTCAACAGTAGCATTACAAAATGGTGTAGCAAGTTTTGTTTATACGGCACCATCAAAATTAGATGAAAATACCTCTGATATAGTATTTCAATTTTATCATGAAAAAAATCCAACAGGAGCGCAAACATTTACATTTACACTTAATCCTGATACAAATCAAACAGTACTTACGAACTATAAACTTTATAGCTCTATATCTGATGGAAATGTAACTATGGATTTAAATAGTTCTAAATTATTGTCATTTTTTGTTAAAGATAGTAATGATGATTTAGTACCAGATAGTAATATGACAGCTATTAAGATGACATTACTTAATCCAACATTAGGTACATTAGAAGATAACAATGGAAATGAAGGTGCTTCATTAACAATAGAAGATAAAAATAATGTAACAGTTAATTTACGATCTAAAACTATATCTGGAATTATTCCTATTCAAGTAGATGCAAACTTTACAGATGCAAATGATGATAATCAAACGCTTTCTTATGTATATAATGTGATTATTTTATCTGGACCTCCTACGGCTATTAGTTTGTCATATGCAGGAACTACACAAGATGAATCTAATGCAAAATTTGTAGAAAAATGGGTACTAAGTGTAACAGATAGATACAACAATAAAATCAATACAAATCCAGCTGTATCTATGGGTATGTTAGCAGGTTATGCACAAAGTAGTGCTAAAACTGCTAATGTAGCGAACTACTTGTATTATAGAACTTTTGAAGGTAATGGTTCACTAGATGGTAATAATGATACATTAACAGCAAATTCATCTCTAGGTGCATCAACTATTTTTGGAAATGTTGATCAAACAAATGATTATCTTGTAACATTTGGTAATGGTTATACTTATGATGCTTCTGGTAAATGGAATGTTAATACTGATGCAGATACAACTAAACTTGATTTAATTGATGATTATAATGGTACACTAACATCAGATTTAGGTTTTGCTGTTGGTAATAATAAACGCCAAGACACTTGTGAAGATGGTATAGAATATTTAGGTAATGTTTATCCTGAAAGTGGTAACTATATCATAGATAAAACAGGAAGTATGCGACTTAATGTTGAGTATGATTATAATCTTGTTGGTAAAGATGTTGTCTTATGGGTAAATTTAGTTGGTCGTCAAAATACTGAAGATAAAGTAACAAGAATCGGTGAAGCAAGAAAAATCTCATTAAGAGGTTCTGGCTTAATTGGAGAAAGTTATAGTTTTGGAGCAGGTTTTGAAGGTGTTGTTCGTTTACATGTAACGATTAAAGATACTGTTGAGTATTTAAGAAATGCTAACTTTGGCTATGCTATAGAAGTAGCTTCAGATGATGCTAACTGGACAGAGTCAGACAATAGTATGGATCATAACATTACATACTGTTATGGTGATGCGAATCAAACTGGTGCCGTTTATGTTGATGTTAACTTCACAAGTGAAACAAAAAATGCTGGTACAGTAAGTTTAAAAAATGTACTCATTTCAAATGAATTTTAAGGTAGTTAAAAAATGAAAAATTTAAAAAAAGTTATCTTAGCATCTACATTGCTTATAACATCATTAAGTGCGTACGATAAGTTTGGTGATATTACTGAAAGTTCTCTTATCGGTGTAGAAATAGGGGGAGGGCGTATTAGTACAGAACGAACAGATGCTTCGTCCTCTTCTGTAAAGTTTAAAACGACAGATAAAGCCTTAGCACATTTTGGTCTTAAACTTGGAGCAGAAAATGAACACTATAGAGTACTTCTTAGTGGTCGTTATGCTAAAGACACAGGTAATCTTTTTGATTATATAATGAGTTATGAAGTAGAAGGTGATTACCTTTTTAATGTTTCTCGTTATGCTAATATATTTTTAGGTATTCATGCTGGTGCTACTTATTTGAAATTTACACTTAATGGAGAACCATATTCTAGAACTATATCTAGTGGATATTATGGTGGTAATGTAGGTGTGAATTTTCATGCAACGCGTACTATGGATATAGAACTAGGAACAAGATTTTCATTACTTGACGCTTCAAATATTAAAAATAAAGTTAAGTATGAAGTTGATGATACACTTAGCGCTTATTGTAGTATTATTTTTAAATATCAGATGGATTAAAAGAGTGGCATCAATAACATAAAGTTATTGATGTTGTTCTATCTGTTTTATAGCCATAATGGCTGCCATAACGATAGGGTAGTTTGTAGGTGCTGCTGTTAGCATAGGTTGTGTAGCAATTTGCATAGACATTACTTTATAAATACTCATACCGCTTTCAATCATTAAACCTAGTATATTTATCATTTCACCTGTCTCATTACCACCTACTATTTGCGCACCTATTATTTGTCCACCATTGTGTGTTGCTACAATCTTTACGAACTGTTTTTGCGCTCCTGGAATAGTGGCTGGATGACGGTTAAAACCACTAAAACTTCCTATGACTACATCCATTCCTGCTTCTTTTGCCTCATCTTCTGTTACACCTGCTGAAGAAAATGCTACATTGTTAATCATAGTTGAAAAAATGGCGATTGTTCCACTAAAACCTTTTATATATTTTAGTCCATATAAACAGCTTCCTGCAACACGACCTTCTGCTGCTGAAGTAGAAGCAAGCATAACTTTAGAAGGTGTTTTGGTAATAAATGTTCGCCTTGCACTACAGTCACCTACAGCAAAAATATCATGATTTTGTGTTCTCATATATTCATCAACCCATATACCACCATAATGTCCTAAAGAAACACCAACTTTTTGAGCTAGTTCTGTATTTGGTTTATATCCTGTTGCTAAAATGACAACTTCTGTATCTATGATTTTACCACTTTGTAGTTCTACTGCATTGACAATATTGTCATTATTCTTGTCTATGATAGAGTGAACTCTATCGTTCCCTATAAAAGTAATTCCAGCTTCTTGAATGAGTTTTTGAGCTCTTTCTGCGATTTCACTATCAAATGCCCCTTTGAGTATATGTGTACTACCACCAATTATAGTTACTTTCTTACCACTTAGAGCAAGTTCCATAGCCATCTCAACACCAATAAATCCAGTACCTACGATAGCAATATTTGTTTTATTGTCTATATAATTTTTTGCTCTATCTATTAATTCTTTATTTTTTGCGACTGTAAAAACACCATTAAGTGCAAGTGCATGGCGTAAAGATTCATGAACAAAAGGTTTTGATCCTGTTGCAAAAATGAGTTTATCAAAGTAGATAGCTTCTTTTCCTGTAAAAGCAATTTTAGCTTTAAAATCTATGTCTTTTACCTGACCTAGAAGTGTAGCTATACCCATGTCAACAGCAACACCACACGAGGCTACATCTTTTTGGCTACATCCAAGTGTTTCTCCAAAGATATAGGGAATTGCACAGGGTACAAGTTGTTCTTTAAATTCTCGAATAACAAGAATCTTTTTTTGAGGATAGTTCATTTTTGCAGTCACAGCACTAACACCACCTGCTGGTCCTCCACCTATGATTAAAACATCACAATTTACTTTTTCCATTTTTAGCCTTTTATAAAAATTAATTATTGTAATATTATACGATATTTAAAATAAATTTATATTTGAGAATAATAGAATGAACATCTAATTGACTTTTTAGTGATAATGACTTATACTAATGTAATGAGATAAAAGAGAGGGTATTGGTATGGATGAATTTTTACAAGAAGCAATTAGTGAAGCAAAAAAAGGTTTAAATGAAGGTGGTATTCCTATAGGTGCTGTCCTTGTTTTGGATGGAAAAATTATAGGAAGAGGCCATAACAAACGCATACAAAAATCAAGTGCAATTTTACATGCCGAGATGGATTGTTTAGAAAATGCGGGAAGACTTAGTGCAAGTGAGTATAAAAGGGCAACACTTTACTCAACACTCTCTCCTTGTGATATGTGTAGCGGAGCAGTGCTTCTTTATGGTATAAAAAGAGTAGTTATAGGAGAAAACAAAACATTTCAAGGCCCAGAATCCTATGTAGCTTCACGAGGAGTAATCTTAGATATTGTAAATAATGAAGAGTGTATTAAGATAATGCAAGATTTTATTAAAAAAGAACCAATACTTTGGAATGAAGATATAGGGGAAGAATAGTTTTTAAGACACTATATTATCAATAAAAAGCTATAATTGCTTCAATGAAAAAAGATATAAATTTTGAAGTGGTTTCACCCTATAAACCAGCAGGTGATCAACCCAAAGCGATAGAAAAACTTAGTAAAAGCATTCTTGATGGTAATCGTTACCAAACCTTAGAAGGGGTAACAGGAAGTGGGAAAACCCATACGATGGCACGGGTGATAGAAAAAGCAAAAATGCCAACTATCATAATGACTCATAACAAAACGCTAGCAGCTCAGCTTTACAGTGAGTTTCGTCAATTTTTTCCAAACAACCATGTGGAGTATTTTGTTTCGTATTATGATTATTACCAACCTGAAGCGTATATTCCTCGTCAAGATTTGTTTATAGAAAAAGACAGTGCTATTAATGATGAGTTAGAGAGATTACGCCTTTCCGCAACGGCAAATCTTCTTTCTTATGATGATGTTATAGTGATTGCTTCTGTTTCGGCAAACTATGGTTTGGGCGATCCCGAGGAGTACCAAAATATGGTACAGGTATTAGCTGTAGGTGATGAGATTAACCAAAAGAAACTGCTTCTTCGTCTTGTTGAAATGGGTTATAGTCGTAATGATAGCTATTTTGATAGTGGGCATATACGGGTGAATGGAGAATCTATAGATGTTTACCCACCCTATATGGAACAAGAAGCGATTCGTATAGAGTTTTTTGGTGATGAGATAGAAGCTATCTATGCTTTTGATGTTATAGATAACAAACGGCTTGAGAATCATAAAAGTGTGACTATCTATGCAACGAGCCAGTTTAGTGTTTCCAAAGAGAAAATGGCTGTTGCTATGAAGAGGATAGAAGAGGAGCTAGATGAACGCCTTGCTTACTTTCACAAAGAGGGAAAACTTCTCGAACATCAAAGACTTAAACAAAGAGTTGAGTTTGATTTAGAGATGTTAGAAACAACAGGAATGTGTAAAGGGGTAGAAAACTATTCGCGTCTTTTAACAGATAAAAAATCAGGAGAGGCTCCTTTTACACTTTTAGATTATTTTGAACAAAACCATAAAGAGTATTTAGTGATTGTTGATGAGTCTCATGTTTCTCTTCCTCAGTTTCGGGGGATGTATGCAGGAGATAGAGCAAGAAAAGAGGTGCTTGTTGAGTATGGTTTTAGACTCCCATCAGCTCTTGATAACCGTCCTTTAAAACTTGATGAGTATATCAACAAAGCACCTCATTACCTTTTTGTATCAGCAACACCAAATGAGTATGAACTTGAACTCTCAGCAACAATAGCACAGCAGGTTATACGACCTACAGGGTTGCTGGATCCCATTATAGAGATAAAGCCTTCAGATAATCAAGTAGAAGATATTCATGATAGAATTAAAGAGATAGCAAAAAAAGATGAGCGAATACTTATCACTGTTTTAACAAAAAAAATGGCAGAAGCACTTACTAAATACTTAGCAGATTTGGGTATAAAAGTGCAGTATATGCATTCAGATATAGATACTATAGAAAGAAATCAGATTATCCGTTCATTGCGTTTAGGGGAATTTGATGTTCTTATCGGTATTAACCTTTTACGAGAAGGTTTAGATTTACCCGAAGTTTCATTAGTTGCTATACTTGATGCAGATAAAGAGGGGTTTTTAAGAAGTGAAACAGCACTTATTCAAACTATAGGTCGTGCAGCAAGAAATGAAAATGGTCGTGTCATTTTATATGCTAATAAAATCACAAAATCGATGAAAAAAGCTATAGATATAACACAAGAAAGAAGAGAACTTCAAGAAAAGTTTAATAAAGAGCATGGTATCACTCCAAAAACAACCAAAAGAACACTTGATGAAAACTTAAAACTTGAAGATCATGGTGAACTCTACCAAAAACATAAAAAACTTGATAAAATGCCAGCAAGTGAACGAAAAGCTATCATAAAAGAGCTTTCTTTAAAAATGAAAGTAGCGGCTAAAGAGTTAAATTTTGAAGAAGCTGCAAGACTTCGTGATGAAATTACGAAAATAAAAAAATTATAAGATAAAAGTGAGAATATGGACGATACATTAAATAATTTGGTTACTTATGGGTATATAGGACTTTTTTTATATTCTCTTGGTGGAGGATTTGTAGGTTTAGTAGCAGCGGGTGTTTTGAGTTATATGGGTAAAATGGATTTATCAACCTCTATTGCTATAGCATTTTTAGGAAATGCCTTAGGTGATGTGCTTCTTTTTTGGCTTACGCGTTATCAAAAACCTATGATGACAGATACCTTAAAAAAGCATAGAAGAAAACTTGCATTATCACATATTTTAATGAAAAAACATGGTGATTGGGTTATTTTTATACAAAAATTTATTTATGGATTAAAAACAATTATTCCTATTGCTATAGCACTTACTAAATATGATTTTAAAAAATTTACAGTTTTAAACATAGTAGCTGCTGGAATATGGGCTTTGGCTTTTGGTTTAGGAAGTTTTTATTTTGGAAGTGCTTTAAGTAAAGTTGCTATATATATAAGTGAGAATAAATGGCTTGCTCCTGTCATTTTACTTCTACTTGGTTCTTTAAGTTGGCTTTATTTAATACAGGCAACAAAAAAAAGAAAATAATTTTAAACTAATCTCTACATTATCACTTTTTTTAGATATTATTACATAAAGTTATTTGCTAATAATTGTTTCATTTGATATAATGACTATTATTTCTTTAAAGAGGAGAGTTACATGAAAATTGTTATAATGTTTTTATTTTTAGGTAGTTTATTATTTGCTACGGTTGATATTAACCATGCTAATGCAAAAGAATTAGCAACATTGAAGGGTATAGGCTTGAAAAAAGCAGCGAAAATCCTTAAATATAGAAAGAAACATGGATGTTTTAAAAACCTTAAAGAATTTAGAAAAGTTAAAGGTATTAAGAAAAAAACCATTAAAAAAAATAAGGGTAACATTATTTTAGGTGAATGTAGAAAAGGGTAAGGAAGTGCGATTACTTTTACCCTCTTTTTTTACTATTGTTACGCTAATTTCTGGTTGTGGTAGTTATAATGATGTTAGAAAAACACCATCAATTGTTGGTGATTTACATGACAATAATGCTTGGTATCAAGAGATGCCACAAACACTTTTAGAAACAAGAATAAGCATTCCTGTACCAAATGAAGATAAATGTGTACCATGGAATGATTTAAATGCTTCCCCTAGACCGTGTACTTTTGATGATGTTTGGCATGATACTGATTCTACGGATGATTATGAGCCAGAACTTCATGTTCATTATGAAAATGATGAGTATTTAAGAAATGGTATCAATGCTTCTCTTATTCAAAAAGGTAAAACTACTCGTCATGCAAAACAAAAATCTTTCCGTATTAAATTTTTTTCTAAAACAGATTTATTTTATAATGAAAGAACAATGCAATTAAATAAACATCCATTTGATAGATCAAGAGTAAGGAATAAGCTCTTTTTTGAACTCTTTCAAGATATACCAAATTTTAATTCACTACGAACAAGATTCTTACATGTAACGATAGATGATGATGGAAATGTTACTGATCAAGGACTTTTTACGCATATAGAAAAGGGTGATAAACAGTACCTTATAAATCATGGATATTCTACAGAAGACAACCTCTATAAAACACAAAATTTTGCATTTAGAATGCAAAAAGAATTAGAACTTGATGCAAAAGGTAAACCTATAGACCCTAAGGCCTTTGATAGTGTTATTACGATTGTAAATGGAAAAGATACTTATAAACTAATAAATATGTTAAATGCTATACATGCAGCAAAAACAGATGAAGCTTTTATGAAAGTATTTGATAGATATTTTAATAGAGCTAATTATTTAACATGGTTAGCTGTAAATATAGTTTCTGGAAATAAAGATACTATTTCGCAGAACTTCTTTTTACTCAATCCTAAATATAGCGATACATTTTATTTTACACCATGGGATTATGATGGTGCAGGTCGAAAACCTATTAAATATGCTTTATGGGAATATGGTATTAGCACATGGTGGGGTGTTATACTTCATAAAAAATTTCTAAAAATCAAAAAAAATCGAGATGATTTGGATGCTATGGTGTATAATATTCGTAACAACTATATGTCTGATGCTATTATTCATGCAAAAATGGATAAATTTAGACCAATAGTTGAGCCTTTTATGTTGCGTTCTCCAGATAAAGATCATCTACCACACTCAAGATGGGAAGAAGATTTTACTGCTTTAAGAAATACAAGAATAGCAACAAATATGTGGGAATATGAATCTCAAAAAGGTGTACCTATGCCATTTTGGCAGTCGGCAAATTACTATGATAATAATCAAACATTAAAAGTAACTTGGGATAAATCTGTAGATTTAGAAGGTGATGATATTCTTTATAATCTACAAGTAACAACTTTTGATGATGCTAATTTTACAAAACCATTTATAGATGAACAAAATATTTCAGAAACAGATAGTCGTGTTATTTATGAAAGTTGGGGAAACTTTATCTATAATAAACATCTTTCTCTTAAACCAGGTCATTACTATATGAAAGTTATTTCATTTGAAAAAGACAATCCAGCACATCGTCAGATTGCATTTGACAAAGAAGTTGAAATTAACGATGTAAAATATTTTGGTGTCTTGGAGTTCAAAATTGATTGAATCACTTATTGAATCAGTAGAAAATCAAGATAATACTCAAGACTTAGATGCTAAGAAAAAGTCTAAAAAAGTACCTATATCTAAATTAATAGGTACTTTTTTTAGAAATGCTCTGAAATCAAACCTTGATTTAACTTCATTAGCTGATACAAAAGCTGGTATTTTGATTTCTGTTAATGGTTTTATTTTAACGGTAGGGGTGACTGCTTCAAGTTTTGCTATTCATAATAGTATGATGACTTATGCTTTTATTTCTATCATTATTACCTCTTTAGGCTCAATCATTTTTGCAGTTCTTGCGGTAAGACCTAGAACAAAAGATAAACTTGTAGATAAAAAGTATCTTGAGAATTATGCGTCTATTTTATATTATCAAGATATGGCAGATTTGGATCCTGAAGAATATGTTAAAAAAACAACAAAAATTCTTAAAAGTGATAAAAAAACAAAAAAAGAGATGATTAGTCATCTTCATATTTTAGGTACAGAAATTGAGAAAAAATATTTTTGGTTAAAAAAAGCATATACTTTCTTTTCTGTGGGGCTTATTATGAGTGCTATTATTATTATCTATGCTTTAACATATGTTGAAAGAACACCTTTTTATAACCTTAAAAAAGGGAATGTTGTTTATAAAGAGGGAAAATTTTATAATATATTTGAACCTTCTGGTGTAACAACACTTGATGATGGTAAAATCTTGATTGAAGAAGATGATGGCAATGTAAAGTCTTTAAAACTTGTTGAATTTACAGCTAATGCTAAAATCGTGGAATTAGGTAATTTATATATTCCTAAAAAATTAAAAAAGAAATTTAAAAAAGTGGAAGATATAGAAGCGATAACAAGTTATGCAGATAGAGTTTATGCTATTACATCCCATAGTTTAAGTAGAGATCGAAAAAGAAAAAAATCAAGAGAAAAGTTAATAATGTTTCATTATGATGATGCCTCTATGGTTGATCTTTTTATCTATACACAGTTAAAAACTGATTTATTAAAAACTTTCCCTTTATTGTTTCAAAATATATTACATATTGATGATATGAATATAGAAGGACTTACTTTAGATGAAGATGGTGGGCTTTTTATTGGATTTCGTTCACCTCTATCACATCTTAAAGCTATGCTTATTAAAATAAAAAATCCAAATGAGGTATTTTTAAAACATAAACCAATTATTTTTGATACGCCAGTATTTTTAGATCTTGGTGGACTTGGTATTCGTGATATAAGTTATGATAGAGATAAAAAAGGTTTCTGGATTATAGCAGGTAATGTTAATGAAAGAGGTGAAAATTTTAAACTCTATTTTTGGGATAAAAAAGAAAACAAGCTTTCTTTTATAAAAAATCAACCAGATTTAGGTTTTGCAGAGGGGATAACAGTTGTTAAAAGTCAAACAAAAAGTTCTCTTTTTATTGTTGAAGATGATGGAAAAAAACCTAATCATTCCGCTGATTATGTCATAATAAATAGGAAGAGTTTATGAAAATAATTTTACTGCTTTTATCACTTGAAATTTTTGTTTTTGCACTCAATCCAAAGAGTTGTTACACTGTTCAATTAGTTAGTACCAGTAAAAGTACGAAAAATTATCAAAAACTTGCAAGTCAAAGTTATGATGCAAGTTGTAAAATTTTAGAGATTGGTAGTGTATTAACTGTGCGATGTGGTTGTTTCGATAACTATAAAGATGCCCAAAAACATTTACAAAAATTAGATAACGACTATATGGGTGCTTCTATAGCTACAACATATAAATCAAGATTTGCTACAAAAAAAATATCTGTCAAAAAAACACCTATAAAAACGATGGGTACTGAAACTATAGAATTAGGGATGAATGATGTGGCACCTGTTGTCGTATCAAAACCTTTAGAGCATCCTCAAAGATTAAAGAAAGAGAAAAAATATTTTAAGAAAACAAGCCTAAAACCTAAAAATAAAAAACCTAAAAAGAAAAAAAATAAAAAAGAGAAAAAACTTCACAAGAAGAAAAAGTCACATAAGCAAAAAGTAAAATTTGTAAAGAAAAAAGAGCGCAGATTCTTTTATGATCGTTATATTAAGATGTTAAAACATGATTCTAGAGGAAGAGGTTCTTTAGATTATAGATACTCGTTTGGTGGGCAGATAAGTTATGATTTAGCTTATATAAATGAAGCTAGTGATAATTATAATGATAGAGGTTTACGAAGAATGCGTCTATGGCACGATGGTAGTTTTTTTGATGAAAAACTTTTTTATGAACTTAATTATAGTTTTTTAGGAAATAATCATTATAAAAATTTCTATCTTGGTTATAACGACATAATTCGTCCTCTTAATGCTTTTTTTAGAGTTAAAATTGGTAATATCAAGATACCTTTTTCTTTAGAATCATATAATAGTTCTAAATATATTACTTTTATGGAACGCGCTTTGAATGACACTTTTTCTATATCACGAAAAGTTGGTGCTGAACTCTTATATAGTCAAAAATTCAATACTATGAGATTAAATTTCTTTGGTGCGTACTTTACAAATTCTATTGATGAAAGAATTGCAGATTCAGTAGAACAGGAAGGTTTTTCTTCGAGGGTTACATTAGCAAATTCGTTTGCTAAACGAGAAATTCTTCATTGTGGCTTTGGGATAAAACTTCAAAATTATAAAGGTGAAAAATTAAAACTGAAACAAGGAGCAGAATCAAACTGGATAAAAAATAAGTATGTATCGGTTAAGGTGAAAAATGTAGATAGTATTTTAAGTACAAATATGGAATTTATGTACATAAGAAATAAATATTATTTTCAATCTGAATTTACTAAAGAACATGTAAATTCTCAAAAGCAAACATATGACTTCTATGGGTATTATTTAGAAGGAAGTTATTTTGTATTTGGTAGAGGTAAACGCTTTAAAATGCTCACATCTACTATGTCAAAAGTTAAACCAAAACAAGATGGTGCTTTAGAATTAGCTATTCGCTATGCATATATTAACTTAAATGATAAAGATAGGGAAGGTGGAGAGCAAAGAGATGTGACTCTCGGTGTTAATTGGTATTTAGACGATAAATTGAAAGTAAGTGGTAATTATATTTTATCAAATCCAAAGGAGACAAGTGATTATGATGGGATTTTTCAAGTATGGCAAGCAAGAGTTTTATTTTTCTTTTAAAGGATGGATGTAATGAATAGAGTTTTTAACTTTGTATTATTTGGTTTAGTGGTGGCATTTTCAGGATGTTCAACAGCAGTTATAACACAAACAGCGAATGGTTTACCTGCAGTTTATGAAGATGTTAATGATACATATCAAGAAAAAACGGATGTAAAGATTGCTCTTTTTAGACTCAATAATTACACAGATACTCCTCGTGCAGGTATGAGAGCATCTAATCTTATTGAAGGTATTTTATTAACAAAAGGTTATACTATAAAAAGCCATGTAAAAGATAAAAGTGTTTCATTTAAAAAAGCAAAAAAAATAGCTAAAGATGATAATGCTAAGTATTTTATGTATGGTGGTGTTAGTGAGTGGCGTTATAAAACAGGTATAGATGGTGAACCAGCAGTAAGTGTTCAGATGAGTTTATATAAAACGAAAAATGGTAAACTTGTTTGGAGTGCAACAGGTTCAGATAGTGATTGGGGTAATGGTTCTATAGGAACAACAGCACATGACCTTTTTGAAGAGATAATGGCAGATTAAAAATGCAAAAAAAACAGCATAGAATTGTTAAAATAACTCTTAAAGATATGATTTTAAAGGCTCTACATAAGTATGCTTATGTAGAAACTTTAACATTAATAGCATCATATCTTTTAGTGGGTTATTTGATAAATCCAGAAGATATTTGTATTTTACATTTTGATGTGCCTTTTTTATTGATACTTCTAGCTATTATCACACTTTTTCATGGTTTTGAAAATGGTATTTTAGCTATGAGTGTTGCTTCTTTTTCTATGCTTCTTTTTTATGAATCATTCCCATATATAAATTTTTTAATTATTTTAATGATGGTTTTGATTTTTAGTGAATTTCATTATTATTGGACACAAAAGATTAAAAAAGCGGAACTAGAAGCTAGTTATAAGGGAATTAAACTAGAAGAACTTTCAAGGGCCTTTTATTCTCTTAAAATATCTCATGATCAACTAGAAAAAAACTATGTTATTAAACCTATGAGTATTCGTAATTCATTAGGAGAGATTATTCATATGAATAGTAAAATTATGAATGATAAAAATATTATTGAAAAAAAGAAAGAAAAGTATAAACTCTTTTTAGAACTTTTACAAAAATCATTTAATGTCCAGTCAGGTTTAATTTTATATAGAAAAAGTCCTAAGTATAAAGAATTTTTTCAAGCAAAAGTTGTTAATGTTGTTTATGGTGAATACACTCTAAAAGTTTCTATAAGAGATATATTTAAAAATTATTTAGTTGATAAATCAGTAGCGAGAAAAACATCTATTTATATTAGTGATGATTCTGGTAATCCGTCATTAAAAAGTGATTTAGAAACAAGATATATTGCTGCAATTCCTGCTATATATGATAATGAAATTATTAGTTTACTTGTGATTGAACAAATGCCATTTATGGCTTTTGAACGAGAAAATTTAACTTCTATTGCTATTTTATTAGAATATTTTAGTATTGAAATACGAAAAGAAGAGTTTATTGTTGACAATGATCATATTACTTTCTTGGAAGATAAGGAATATAAATTTGAACTTGCTAGACTTTCCATATTATATGAAAAATATAGTGTTAATTCTATTATTTTAGTCTTGAAAGTTACCAATGAGTTACAAGCGATTAGAATGTTTGAAAGAGCTAATATGATGTTACGATTACTCGATCTTTCAACACTTATTGAAAGGAATGGATCATTTTTTATCTCTTTACTTTTTCCTCTTCATGATGATGCAGCAGCTAAAGGTTTCCTTAATAGATATAGAGGGCAATTAGATGAAGAAGATAGAGAGTTTTTTAGTATGACCTTTGATCTTAAACGCCTTGATTTATTTTATAGTTATATAAATGATTCAGATCATAGGAGTATTAAATAGATGGATATTTTTGGTGTATATATTGAAGAAAATTATATTTATATATTACTTGTGTTCCATATTATAGCGAGCTTTTTTATTGCATTATTTGTATCTATGTTTATTAGACAGCGTTATGAAGTGCAAACTGAAGCAGCACGAAAAAATGATAAAATGAGATTGGAAAGGATAGGAGAAAGAAGTTTATTATTTAAAATTTTATTTCAAATTTCTTTACATAAGCATAATTCGTTTGCAAGTTTTTTATTCTTTTTTATTTACAATATTTCTATTCCAGTTTTTGGTTATTTTGCATCTTTATGGATTGCCTATTACCTTGTTAATACGGAGTATGAACATAATGTGGTTAATACTAGTATTTTGAATCTCGATGAATTTGAACTCTCTTTTTTGTCAGTAGAGCGAATTTTTGGTGAAGGTTCAATGTCAAATATGATTTTAGCTGAAGATATACCAAAATCTAAAAAATTAAAAGCACTATCCTCTCTTTCTAGTAATATTTCACCGCTTACTTTGCGTATTATCAAACAAACATTATCGAGTAAAAATGATGAAATTAGGATGTATGGTTATGCTATTATTAATAAAATTGAACAACGACTAAATGAAAATATTAATAAACATTTAGAAATTTATAATAATGAAGAACTAGATACTAGTTTACGATATGAATCAGCAAAAGAGTTGGCATTTTTTTATTGGGAAATGGTTTATACAGAATTATCACATGAAACATTACGAGATAGTTTCATTAAAGAGGTAACAAAATATTTGGATATAGCTAAAGAATATTATGATGAAATGATTGAAGAACATACATTAATAGCACTTGATTATAAACATGAAGTTATTAAAATTAGAAAACAAAATATGTTAAAAAAAGAAGATATAGAAAAAATTAAAGATATAGAAAAAGAGATTTATGCAAATAGAGATTTAGCTAAATCTTATAGAGATACAAAAGCAAAACTTTATATTTTAATGGGTCGTGTATATATGATGCAAAAAGATTATGATCATGCTCTTGCTGAATTTAATACTGCTCAAGAGTTAAGTGAAAGTGATTTTTCTTTTGTTTTACCTTATATAGCAGAGATTTATTATATTATGAGAGATTTTGATACTGCTAAAAAAATTATGAATGATGCAAGTAGTTTAGATTTTAATCCAAGACTTTATCCTATTATTGCACAATGGAGGTCTTCAAATGATAGAACCTAAGAATTTTCCAAAAAGTGATTATGTTGATGTTATGCTTTTTTCTGAGGGTACATATCCTTATGTAAAGGGTGGCGTCTCTTCATGGATTTTCCAGCTAATGACTGGATTGCCAGAGATTAGTTTTGGTGTTTGTTTTGTTGGTGCAAGTGAAATAGTGGATGGGAAAAAACTAGAAGTGAGTTATACTTTTCCAGATAATTTACTTCATCTTGAAACACACTATTTATTTGATGAAGATACAACTTATATACCTAAAAGAAGAGAAGGCTCAAAAGAGGGGTTTGAAGCAGTAGAAGAGCTTTATGCTTCGTTTAAATCAGACGATTTTACTTTACCAAAGATGTTGGAAAATTTAGATTTTTATAGTGATGTTATTAATTTTGAAGATTTTCTATATTCTAAAAAAGCTTGGGATTTTATTAGTAAAATTTATGAAAAAAATTGTCCTGATGTTCCTTTTGTTGATTATTTTTGGACTTTAAGAAATATTCATAAACCTATTTGGATTTTGGCAGACATTGTAAAAGGTCTACCAAAAACTGGTGTTTTTCATGCACCTTCAACGGGTTATGCAGGTTTTTTAGGTTCATTAGCTTCCTTTAGTACACATCGTCCTTTTATACTGACTGAGCATGGTATCTATACAAGAGAAAGAAAAATTGATATGCTTTCTGCTGACTGGATAGAATATAAAAAACCAGAATTACTGCAACAACCAGAAGAGTATAACTATATTAAAAAAATGTGGATAGATTTTTTTGAAAAGATAGGTGTTTTTTGTTATAACAGATCAAATATGATACTTTCTCTTTTTAATGGTGCAAGAAAAATCCAGATTGCTTATGGTGCTGATGAAAATAGATGTTTTGTTATTCCAAATGGTGTGGATGTTGATGGTCTAAAAGCAACTATGACACATAGAGATCCTCAACCTAAGCCTATTGTAACACTTATTGGACGCGTTGTACCGATTAAAGATATTAAAACTTTTATACGGGCGATTAAAATTGCTTTGCAGTCTAATCCTGACATAGAAGCTTGGATTGTTGGACCGATTGATGAAGATTTAGAATATTTTGATGAGTGTCAGCAGATGGCAGTTTCTTTAGGACTTAAAAAAGAGAAACAAGAGTTTGATGGAAATATCAGTAAACTTTCTCAAGAAGAACTTATAGCAAATGATGATAAGGTGAAATTTTTTGGTTTTAGTAATATTAAAGAAATTCTACCAAAATCAGCATTACAAACACTTTCTTCTATTAGTGAAGGGATGCCTTTGGTTATATTGGAAGGTTTTGCGGCTGGTGTCCCTTGTGTTGCTACAGATGTTGGAAGTTGTCGAGACCTTATAGAAGGTGGTATTGATGATCAAGATATAAAGATTGGTCAAGCTGGTGCTGTGACAGGTATAGCAAATCCAGGAGCATTGGCAAAAGAATATGTAAGATTACTTGATTTTGAGACAGGTGCTTGGAATATTGCTCAAAAAGCTGGTTTAGAAAGAGTAGAAAAATATTATAGACAAGAAAGTTTTTTACAAGATTATAAAGATATTTATACAGATGCTTTAAAGTGTAATTGGGATGAGTATATGAAAACTATTTTTCCTTTTTATAATCACAATAAAATACCTTATGTTAAGCAGTTTCGTAGAGGTTTTCCTATTGTTAGATTCGTAGCGGTAGAAGAGGAGGAAGTATAATGGCAGGTATTGGTTTTGAGTTAAGAAAAATACTTAAAGAAGATAGAATTCTTTCTCTTACTAAAGTCTATGGTTATTCTGCCATACTTAGTTCTGGTCCGTGGGTTATTTCTATCGTTGCGATTTTACTTGTAGGATTTATTAATCTTACAAATATGGGAGAAGTGAGTGATGCATTTAGATTTCAAGTTGTTGTTACTTATGCTATCGCTCTTGCTTCTAGTTTGGTTGTAACAGGTATTTTACAGTTACCTTTTACTCGTTATATAGCAGACCTTATTTTTCGTAAAAGAGAAAATGAAATTTTACCATCATATTTTGGTGCAATATTTTTAGCGTGGGCTTTGGGACTTCCTTTTGTTATACCATTTTATTTATGGGTTTTTTATGATCAGAGTATGTTTTTTATTATAGGAATTGTTGCAACATTTCTAATTTTATGTGCAGTATGGATATCAAGTATATTAGCTGCGAGTTTGAAGTATTATAAGGGTGTTGTCTGGTCATATCTCCTTGCTTATACATTTATAGTTGTATGTTCATACTATTTTGGAGAAAGCATAGAAAGACTTATTTTTATCTATTTTCTTGGAAATGCTATTTTATTTGTTTTTTTACTTAGTTTTATCATTAAAACTTATGATTCTAGTATATTTATGAAGATTGACTTTTTTTTAGAACCTAATTTCTATTGGACATTAGGTATAGCGGGTCTTGCATATAATCTTGGTGCATGGGTAGATAAATTTATTTTCTGGTATAGTCCCTCAACAGGACATAGGGTTATTGGTCATCTGAATGCTTCGGTTGTATATGATATGCCTATTTTTATTGCTTATCTATCTATCTTACCAGGTATGGCTATATTCTTTTTTAGACTAGAATCTGATTTTGCGGAAAAATATGATCTCTATTATGATGCAGTAAGAAGTGGCGGAACACTTGGTATGATTAAAAAGTACAAGTATGAGATGATAGAAGTTGTTAGACATGCTATACATGAAATTTTAATGGTACAAGGAATTGTTGATATTATTCTATTTTTATCTGCACCTAAAGTTTTTGAAATGTTAAAAATCCCACAACTTTATCTTGGGCTTTTATATATTCTTTCTATAGGTGCATTGTTACAACTTGCTTTTATGTCTATACAGGCAATTTTATATTATCTAGATAGGAAAAAAATTGCTATGTGGTTGAGTATAGCCTTTTTTGTAACAAATGGTGTTTTTACCTATGTATCGATAGATTTAGGTCCTGCATATTTTGGCTATGGTTATACAGTTTCACTTTTGCTTGTTTTTATATTGAGCTTAGTGGTTATACGAGAAGAGATGGATAGGTTGGATTATGAAACATTTATGTTGCAGTAAAATTTTTCTTTTGTTATTTCTAAGTTTTGCACTTTATGGTGCAAACTATGAAAAAAGTGCGATAGCTTATTTTGGAAAAGATATATCATATCCAATGGTTGGTGTACATGATTATATTTTTGTAAAACCTAAAAATATCAATATTTATAGACATGGTTTTTCTCTTTACAATAAAAAAATTTATGCTACGATTAAAACTACAAATGGGTATCAGCAAGAGGTAAGGAAAGTTCTTAGAAATGGTTATAAAAATATCTATTTTATTGTGGAAGATAATGAAAATTCTTTTCAAAGTTTTTTACAAACTTTTCATAAAAGACACCCTAAAATACATTTAGCTTTAACAGCTAGAGATACTCTTTTAAATCAGGTGTACCCTGCTTTAAGTGCTATTGTTTACTATAATGCTTTGCATAATGACTATGAGACCAAAAGATTTCATAGTGCTGGTATAGATTTGATTGATATAGAAACGGTACAAAAAAGTGAAGTTCTTGCTCAACATAAACTTGTAGAAAAAATTAAGAAGATTTCTATGATTCCTTATGTAAGTGATGCTAATTTTGATTTATATGGTCTTTCTAGTAAACAAGCGATAAAACGGGAAATTTTCACTATTATAGATGAAGATAAGGTTGATAGAATTTTAAGTTCTGCTCATCAGTATGGTGCTATGCCTTTAGAATATATGGGTTATATACAACATATTCATAATCTTACAAAAGAACTTCCAGATATTGATATGTTTGCAAGTCGCTATACAGGTGTTATTGTTTGGCTTTCAACAGATACCGATGATTTTAATAAACTTTTTACTTGGCTTTTGGAGGTAAGAAAAAAAGGGATTAAAATAGCTTTTGCATCTAATTTTGGTTTCGTTGCCGATGGTATGCTTTTAAGTCAGTTTGGTATAGAAACATCAGATGGTGATGCTGGTCTTTCAAATAAAAAGAGAATTAAGTATAGAGATCCTATGATTGGATTTGAAGTTGAACCTCAGATTAATGACTCTACACTGTATTTACGACCAAAAAATCCTGTCAAAGAGATTCTGACTTATGAAGATGTAAATCATGATACATCTACACCTGTTGCTATTATGCCATGGGGTGGATATGCTGTTTTTGGTAGTTTCTTATTTGAACTTGATGACAATAACTTGTGGGTTATTAATCCATTTGATTTTTTCAAACAAGCTCTTCGTTTAAAAGATATACCAGTTCCTGATGTGACGACGCAAAATGGAAAGCGTTTAATGTTTACGCATATAGATGGTGATGGTATTATGAATGCGTATGAATCAGATCCAGATAAAGTTTCTGGAGATATGATTTATAATAAAATTTTAAAAGTGTATAAAATTCCACACTCTGTATCTGTTATAGGTGCTGAAATTTCCCCTAAAGGATTGTATCCAAAACTTTCGGCTAGATTGATGAATATAGCAAGAAAAATGTATGCACTTGATAATGTTGAACCTGCGACTCATACTTTTACTCATACTTTTAAATGGGGTAAAATTACAAAAAATGGAGATTTGGATCCTAAATATAGACTTAAACCAAAAGGGTATAAGTACTCTTTGTATAATGAACTTAAAGCACCATTGCTTTTTATTAAAAATAGACTTTTAGCAAAAAATAGTAAGAAAAAAGCTCAGTGTGTTTTTTGGAGTGGAGATTGTTCTCCTCGTGTTAATGCTTTATCTTTTGTGTATAAATATCATATTTTAAATATTAACGGTGGTTACACAACAATTAGCAACACAGAGCCATGGTTAACATTGGTTGCCCCTTTAGGTTTAGAAAGAGGTGGCTATTATCAAGTTTATACTGGTGCGGAAAATGAAAATGTTTATACTAATGATTGGTTAGGACCATTTTGGGGATTTAAAAAAGTGGTACAAACTTTTAAAATGACAAATTCTCCTCGAAGATTAAAACCTATAGATGTTTATTACCATCTTTATTCAGGTTCTAAAGTAGCTTCTATTAATGCATTAAAATATGTTTTTGATTGGACACTTACTCAAGATTTAATGCCTATATATGCTTCTGAATATATTCCAAAGGTAATGGACTTTTATGAAGTTTCTATGGCAAAAGTAGATGATAATTATGTTGTAAGTGGTATGAAAAATTTAAAGACATTGCGTATTTCAAAAGAAAAGTTTATAGATTTTCATAAAAGTAGTAGTGTCTTAGGTAGTAAAAATGTAAAAACATGGAGTTATATACACCTTGATCAAGAACAAGAACATTATCTTGCATTTACAGATAAAAAACAAAAAGGTGTTTACTTAGTTTCAAGTAATGGTTATGTTAGTATGACTAAAAAGAAAAAAAGTGTAGAGTATATGTGTCAAGCCTATGTAGATTTACATGTAGAAGTTCATTTGAAAAGAGGATGTTACATAAAATCTTCACCTGAACCATATAAGATTACTCAAGAAAAAGAGAATACTATGCTATTAGTATTTCAAAATCAAAAAGAGGCAAAAATCGATGTCTTCTGTAAATAAGCAAGAGCAAAAGCAAGAGCAAAAGAATTATGTTGTTACTTATAAAGAATTAATTTTTACAATTTTTATTTTTGTAGTTATTTTAATTGCTTTATATCCTAAAGATTTATTAAAAAGACAAATTGTATCTGAAAAAGCAAACTATGATTTGAGTATGTTATACTTAAAAAATCTTTTAAAGCATGATCCAGAAGATGAATCATTAATGCTGATTTTAGCAACACAAAGTCTAAAAACAGGTAAAAGAGATTTAGCTATTCGACTCTTAGAACTTCTTTTTAAAAGTAAAGATCCTAAAGTAAGAGAAAAGGCAACAATGCTATCATATGATTTAGAAAAAGAACGCTATTTTTATATTAAAGATAAAGTACAACAAGAGAAACAGATGCATACCTTAAAAAAGCTTTTTCTTATGATTTATTATGCAAAAATGTATAAGCTTGATAATGTTAAGAAATGGTATGAAGAGGCTGTCTTTGTCGGTGCTAGAGAACCAGCATATACACTACTGAAAGAAGCATTAAAACTTGAACCTAATAAAGTAAGTTTGTTAAAAGATGGCTTTTTCTTATCTGTAAATTTTTCTCGTAAAGAGGACTCTTATAGATATATTAATTTACTTAAAGAATATGATACTAAAAATTATGATTATTGGGTATTGCAAGAGTATTATATGGATATGAGATATAAAGAGTATGCCAAAGCAGAACAACTACTTTTAGCAAACAAAGGAAGAGATCCTCGTTTTATGATTATTTTAGGAGATTTCTATTTCTTTAAAAAAAGGTTTCAAGAGTCTAGTGATATTTATCTTTCTTTATATAAAAATGCTACTCATTTTAAAGAAAAAAAAGAGTACTTTAAAAAAGCATTACAGGCACTTGTAGCTGCAAATAATATGCCAGCAGTAAATAGACTAGTAAAAGAGAATGAATCTAAATTTTTACAAGATAGTGAAATGCGAAAATTTATGTTAAAAATATATTTGGGAAATGGAAAACTTGATAGTGCTGCTAGATTATCTCACAAAATATTAAGGTTAAAGTATAAACAATGAAAAAAAATCTTTTACTAATCATACTCATCAGTAGTTTTTTATATGCAAAAGACACATGTTATAGTGTACAATTACTCAGTCGTATAGACAATGGAAAAACTACAAAAATAGATTTACAGGGTTATCCTCATGATTGTACAGTTATGAAGATAGGGGATTCTTTAACATTACGATGTGGTTGTTTTGATATCTTTGAAAATGCACAAAAGAGATTAAAAACACTGCAAGTTAATCATAAAAAAGCGATGCTTGTCACAACTTTTAAATATAGATTTAAAAAGCAAAAAGGTACGAGTAATTATGTTGAAAAGGGTATTTTAGAATCACTTAGTAGTGAAAAAAAATCTTTACATGTAAAAGAAAAACAATCTACAAATACTACTTCTAAGCAAACAGCAAAAAAAGAGGTATGTTATAGTGTTCAAATTAAAAGTGCTACAAAATCACAATCAAGTTTAAATACTCTTTTACATGTAGATTATCCTTATGGGTGTAAGGTGATGGAGTTTAGTAACTCATTTGCTGTAAGATGTGGTTGTTATGATGATTTTTCTCAGGTGCAAAAAAAGTATAAGAGCTTAAAAAAAGAGTATAGAAATGCACAGTTAGCAAATACTTATAAGTATAGATTTGAAAATGGTCATGAAGTTGCAAAAGTTTATACAAAAAAACAAAAAGTGACAAATAGTGACCAAGAATTGCGATTAATATTGCAAGTTTTCTTGTATAAAAGTGATTTGAAAAGTGCTTATAAGGTTGCTGATATTGGTGTACATACTTATCCCAATTCCTATTATTGGAATCAGAAAATGGCACAAGTTGCACAGTGGAATAATAAACTTGCTCAATCAATGCAATATCTTAAAAAAGCTTATGCACTAAGTGCTAATCCTGATATTGAAGATAAACTCATTGACTATGGAACAGCGAGTTTTCAGTATGAAGAGATTGAACCTCTTGTTGTCAGTCGCTTAAAAAGAGATCATAGTGAAAAAAATATTAATTTAATGATTTTTGTGTATAAAAAGATAGGTGTCCCAGAGAAAATTTTAACTATTTTAGATGAGGAATATAAACAAGATCCTAAAAATACACTTTTTTTAACGAAAGCTTTACAAATTAGTTTAGAGATGGGAAGTTTAGAAGATGCACAGCGTTATGTCCGTTTAATAGAATCTCATGAACCCTATAGTAAAGAAGATGCGGCACTTTTAGCACGCTATTATTATATTAAAAGAGATATACCAAAATCTTATGATGTACTTTTACATGCACGAAAAGATGATAATGAAAAATTTGAGCATATTATTAAGTTTTATGAGTTAAAAAGTGATTTAGGTTGGTATTTACAAAAAAATCTTGAAGCAGCAGAAGCTTCTAAAGAGCTTATGAAAAGAGATAAAGCTCGTTTAGTAGATTATGAAAGAATCTCTTTTGTGTATAAAGAAAGTAATCCAACTCTTGCGGTCAAAGCTGTTCGTGATGGATTTAAAAAGTACCATCTCTCTTATCTCTTTTATAGTTATGCAAATGATGCTATCAATATGCAAAAATTTGATGAGCTTAGAGATCTTATGAAGCAAGTAAGTAAAGACAATCCAGCTTTCTCTAAAGAAGCACTTTTTTGGATTATAAAAGCTAAGGTATATGGACATTATAAACTTAGAGATAAAGAGGAAGAAGCACTTTTAAAAGCTTTAGAACTTGCACCTAATAGTTATCAAGTAAAAGTTTCTTTGTTATGGCATTTTGTTGATATATCGGATAATTATAAATTAAAAATTCTTTTAATGAATTTAGAAGAAGATGATAAACTTGATGAAAGTTTGTATTTTCCAATGGCATCAGCTTATTTTTATCTTAATAATATCAATAGAGCTTCTTATTATACACAAAAGATTTTATATAGTGGTAGTCAAACTGCTGATATGAAGGAGTTTAAATTTTTACAAGCTTCTATTTATCAACTTCAAAATAAAGAGGATGCTTATAAAAGACTTATTCGTGAGATTACACAGACGATGAAAAAAAATGCACAAGAAAATCCTCGTTTATGGGAAAATCCACAATTTTTATCTATTTATCTTCGTGCTGTTATGAATGTTATGGAAAATAAAAAATTTGAAAAACTTCTTAAAAAATATAAACATTTTTTACATAGACAAGATTATAATGAAATTAGTTATTCGTATGCTTTGAAAATTCATGCTATAGATAAATCAAGAAAGATTTATAATAAAACAAAACATAAAGAGATATGGCTTCAGTTTAGTAATGTTTTATTGTTTACAAACCATTCAAAAATAGAAAATATGTTATCACAATATTTAGCGACACTTTCTACGGGTGATGCTATAGTTTCAGCACAAGATGATGGACAAATTGCACTTGCTCAATCTTTGAATTTTGAGGCATATGACAAAAATTCATATAGTCAAAATTTATATGTACAACAACTTGATTTAGTTAAAAAAAGAAATGGGTTGTTCAATGCTAAGATTTCTTTTTATAATAGAAATCCTTTATTGCAAAAATATTTTACAATGAAAAATCAAAATTATATAGAAGATGGTTTATACCTTTATACAGGTTTTTCTTATTTTATAAATAGTTCTTTAAATTTAAGTACATTAGTCAATGTACCTCGAACTACATCTGAAGCATTAGTTGGATTAAAACAAGTGTATGAGAAAGGGTATATAGGACTTGATGTTAGCTATCATGATAATTTAGCCACTTATCTTTCCTATAGTCTTTATGGCTCTTATAATATAACAGATAGAATTACTTTAAATCTATTACTAGGGAAAGCAGTAAATACAAGTGAAAGTACACAATTATATCTTGCTGGGAAAAAAGATACGATTACACCACATTTTCAGTATAGAATAGTGCCTTCTACCTTGATAGATATAGATTATGAGCATAATAAATATTACTCTAGTGATGATGTTTATATAGGTCGTGGTGATTATGCTCGTTTTATTGTTAGTAAAATTTTTAAAAGTGGTTATCCTGATATTAATATTGGGCTTTATTATGATAGAGGTTTATATCAAGAACTTGATACTAAAAAAGGTGTACTTGATACACTTCAAGTTAAAAAAACTAATATTTTACCAAGAGATTTTTATAATTATGGATTAAATTTTTCTTATGGTATGATTAATTCTGATATATATACAAGAGTATGGCGAGGTTTTTTTGAAACTTCTATATCATATAATTCAGATATAGAAAATTATACTTATAGCATTAACTGTGGTATGGGTGGTAAAGTATATCATCAAGATCATCTTGTCATTGGTGCAAATTATACAGAGTCTGTTAATGGTATAGGTGGTACAATATTTGAAATTTATTTAAATTATAAATTTTTATATCATCTTCCACGATAAGGTTTTTTATGAAACAGTTGTTTCTCTGTTTAGTTCTAAGTTTAAAGGTACTTTTTGCAAATGTTTATGATAAAAGTGCCATAGTTTATTATGGTAAAGATATATCTTACACAACTGTAGGTATTCATGATTATATTATTGTGCAACCTAATCATATTGATACTGCAACACCTGGATTTATGATTTATAAGAAAAAGATGTATGCTTATGTGAGTATAGGTGAAATAGATCCATCTTTGGCTGAATACCAAGATATGAACAAAACATGGGAAGTTACTGAAAATAAACATTGGAAGAGTATTGTCCTCGATATTAAAAATAAAGACTACCAGCATTTTTTATTTACAAAAATGATAGAACCTCAATTAAAAAATGGATTTGAGAATTTTTTCTTTGATACCTTAGATTCTTATCAATTATACAGTAAAAATGACCAAGAAAGAAAAGCAAATGAAAAAGCACTTGCTGATTTTATTAATGAATTTCATAAACGCTACCCTAAGAGTAAGCTAGTGGTAAATCGAGGATTTGAAATTATAGATCAAATTCATGATTCTATAGATGCTGTACTTTTTGAATCTTACTATAAAGGGACAAGTAGTAATAAAAAAAATCCTTATAAAAATGTTAGTGCTAACGACAGACAATGGTTTGATGTTTGGTTGAAAAAAATCCGTAGTTATCATAAAGATATAATTAGTGTTGAGTATATGCCTTTAAAAAGTATTTACTCTACAAAGTCTGACCAAATTGTTTCTATGTTAAAGCTAAAAGGGATGATACCTTATATAGCAAATCGAGATTTAAGTGTTTATGGTAAATCGTCTAAAGTGGCTATCAAAAGAGAAATTTTTACTCTTATTAGTGAAAAAAGACTCGATAGAACTTTACAAGATTCTCATCAATTGGGTGCATTAATCTTAGAGTACTTAGGGTATAAACAAAAATTATATCCTATACAAAAAAGTTTACCATCTATGGCAGATATGAAACATTATGCTGGTGTTATGATTTGGCTTAGCGATTATACTAAGGAGCCTAAAAAACTCATAAAATGGGTGAAACAGTTAGTTAAAAATAAGATTAAAGTTGTTTTTATGGGAAATTTTGGTTTTACACTTATTAAAGGAAATGAGTATAAATTTTTAGGTATAAAAGTCAAAAAAACGCATGCACAAAAAATTAAAATTCTACATAAAGATCCTATGGTTGGTTATGAAATAGATCCTCCTATGTATAGTAACAATGAAGAGATTCATTTAAAAAAAGGTAATCCATTACTAAGTTATTTATATGCAGATGATACACACTCTTCACCTATTGCTTTGGCATCATGGGGCGGTTATATGGTGGCTGATGGTGTGACTGTAAACATTAATGGAGAAAATTTATGGGTTGTAAATCCCTTTACTTTTTTTAAACAAGCACTTGATTTACAAACTCTTCCTGTTGCTGATGTAACGACACAAAATGGTAAAAGATTACTTTTTACCCATATTGATGGTGATGGTTTAGCTAATCGAGTTGAAGGTGATTTTGGTTTTTATTCTGGTGATGTCATTTTTAATCAAATTTTAAAGAAATATAAAATTCCTCATTCTGTTTCTATTATAGGTTCCGAAATTGATAAAAATGGTCCTTTTTCCAAGGTTAGAGAGGAGTTAATAGTTCTTGTAAAAGAGATGTATAAACTCGATAATGTTGAAGGTGCAACACATACTTTTACACATCCATTTTTTTGGGGTAAAATACAAAATGATAATCTTGATTCTGCTTATAGATTAAAAGTTAAAGATTATCAATTTTCTCTTAAAAAAGAACTTTACGATACTCTCGAAGTAATTAATAAAGAACTTTATCCTAAAGGTAAGCAACCTCCTGTACGAACAGTTTTTTGGAGTGGAGATTGTATTCCACGAGAGAATGCATTAAAATTTCTTTATAGACATCATCTCTTGGCTATTAATGGTGGTGATACAACGATAACACAGATAAATCCATGGTTAAGTCGTATAGCTCCACTTGGGCTTGAACGAGCTTCTTATACACAAATTTATACAGGGGCTCAGAATGAAAATGTATTTACCAATGATTGGCTAGGACCTTTTTGGGGCTTTAAGAATGTTATACAAACTTTTAAAATGACAAATTCACCTCGTCGTTTTAAGCCTGTAGATGTTTACTATCATCTTTATTCTGGATCAAAACAAGCATCTTTAGCTGCATTAAAAGATGTATTTAATTGGGTAATGCGTCAAGATTTATTTCCTATTTATACTTCTGAATATATTCCTAGAGTAATAGAATTTTATAACTATTCTATTGCAAAAGATAAAGAACACCATTGGCTCTTTGCTGGTTTAGATGCACTCAATACTATTCGTATAGAAGAAAAAGATTTGAATGTAGATTTAGTAAAATCACCAACGATTATAGGTATAAAACATTTTGAAAATCATACTTATTTAAGTTTAAATCCATCGGATAAACAGATTGTAAATATTGATTCATATCAAGGAAAAAAAGAGGAAGCTTATATGGTGAGTGCTAATGCACAGTTGGTAAATTATAAAAATCAAAATAATGAAAAACAGTTTATTTTAGATGGCTATGTACCTTTAAAAATGAGTTTCTTCGTGCCAAAAACATGTAAGATACAACTTTCTTCACAACCTTTTAAAACACAAATAAGTGATAATGTGTATTCTTATATTTATAAAGTTGATAAAAAAGTAAAGGTAGATATACAATGTTTGAAAAATTAATAAAAGAACCTCTTATTCAGTTCTTTATGTCAGGATTTGTTTTATATGCTCTCTATTTAACGTTAGAGGGAGGCAATAATGCACAGATTTCTCTTGCTCAAAAGAAAAGTATAATACTACCTACACATATAGTAAAAACTTACACTAAAGAGTTCGGATTTGATGAAAATACTAGTGAAAAACTTCTTGCATACAATAATGTTTTATTAGAAGAATCCTACTTTTTAGAGCTATATAAGCAAGACAAAACGATTAAAAGTATTTTACTCAATAAAATGGAATTATTACTTAATCAAGAAAAAATTAAAGAACCAACTGAAGAAGATTTACAAACTTTTTATACAAAACATAGTGAGTTATATGGAACTCTTGGAAAAATTAGTTTTTCCCTTTTAGATGTTTCTCATCTTTCAACAAAAACAGCTATACAACTAAGTCAAAAACTTAATCTTTTAGATATAAATGTACAAGATATGAAACTGTTTATCAACCAGAATGAACAAAATCTTAAAAAAAACTATGGTAATTATTTTTATCATCAAGTAGCAAGACTTTTTCCTAATAAATGGAGTAAACCTATTTTAGCTAAAGGTGCTTCATACCTTGTTTATATTGTTAAAAAACAAATAAAAGAGAAAGCATTATTTGTAAATATAGAAAGAGAAGTTTATCAAGACTATATGTTTGAAAAAAAATTACAAACTAATCAAAAAGCTTTTCAAAAAATAGCACAACACTATGAGATTAAAGTACGATGAAATTTTTCTTATTCTTTCTTTTTAGTTGTTCACTCTTTGCTCATCAAACTGGACTTTCTTATTTGGAACTCAAGCAAGTAAAAAATAAAGAGGTAGAAGTTACTTATAAAAAACCACTTTCAGATACGAGGGTAGGTGATATTCAAATCCATTATCCTCCCTCTTGCATTGAGTCAGATATGGAATCTACAAAAATTGTTAATGGTTTTATCATTAAAAAGTCAAAATTGTGGTGTACTGTTGATTCTCTTAAAGGGTCTCGTATTTGGGTTGAGGGGTTAGTTAAGAGTGATAGAGGGATGTTAATCCGTTATGAGGGAAAAGAGTTTACGAAAAAAGAGATTCTTCGTAATACAACGCCTTACATGTTACTTGACCATCAACAAAGTACACTGACTTTAGCATTTGAGTACATTGAACTTGGAATTTTCCATATTCTAACGGGATATGATCATCTTCTTTTTGTTCTTTTATTATTTTTACTTTCAGTAAATTTAAAATCGCTTCTTTATACGATATCGGCCTTTACATTGGCACACTCTATTACACTTACATGTGGGATTTTGGGTCTCGTATATTTGCCATCTCCCTTAGTAGAATCTATGATAGCTTTAAGTATTATATTTCTTGCTAAAGAGCGTTTAATCGAAGAGCAAACATTTACTAAAGAGCATTTAGAAGTGGTCTCTTTTAGTTTTGGCCTCTTACATGGATTTGGTTTTTCCTCTTCATTGCAAGATATAGGTTTACCGCATAATGAGATACCTTTGAGCCTTTTTTCTTTTAATGTTGGTATAGAATTGGGACAAATCTTTTTTATTATTGTAGCAAGTTTTATGGTTTATTTGTTACAATTAGTAAACATTGAACCTAAACGCTATTATAAATTTATAGCGTATTTTGCTGGAATTTTTGCATCTTTTTGGTTTATACAAAGGGTGGCAACATTTTAAGGAGATTTTTTGAATACACAAATTGCAATTGTAGAAGATGAAGAAGATTTATTGGAACTTTTAGAATACAATTTACAAAAAGAGGGCTTTGAAACAATTGGATTTTTAAATACAAAAACAGTAGCTCAAATTCTTGAAGAGGAAGAGATTGATTTACTTATTATGGATAGAAATCTTTCTGGTGTAGAGGGGAGTGAATTTATCGCTAAACTAAGAGATGAAGGGATGAGTGTTCCTGTTATTTTTTTAAGTGCTAAAGATAAAGATGAACAGATTGAAGAGGGCTTTTTAAGAGGAGGGGATGATTACATTACAAAGCCTTTTAATATGAAAGAACTTCTACTTCGTGTTTATGCCATTTTAAAAAGAAGTTCCCATAAACATAATGATGGAAAACTGATATATAGAGATTTACTCTTAGATAAAAGCGCAAGAACCTTACAAGTTGATGGTAGTTTAGTTGATATAACAAAATTGGAATTTGATCTTTTAAGTGAATTGATTGTAAATAAAACTTCTGTTTTAGAACGAGATTATCTTTTAGATAGTGTATGGGGTGATAGTGAGAAGTATCAATATAAAACAGTAAATGTTGCTATTAATAGACTAAAAGAAAAAATTGATCCTGCTAAAACAAAAGATTATATTCAAACAGTTCGGGGTGTTGGTTATAAGTTGTGTTAAAAATTTTTAAAGATATATATTTTAATTTTGCACTCAAACTTTTTATTATATTTCTTATATTCTTTTTAATGGTTTTTAGTTTTTTGGATGATTGCTCTTTAAATGTTTCTGATTGGTTATTTTTAGTTGCTTTATGGATTTTTGTTTATATCCTTATCATTCTAATGCTTAATAATTTGCATAAAAAACTAGATGAAGATATAGCCACTCTCTCTGATTATCTTAAAAAAATAGATGCAAAAGAGTATGATGCTAAGCTCAAAATAAAAAATTATTTAGAGTTTTTAGAGATTGCATTGTTGCTAAAAAACTTGATTAAACGACTATATAATCGAGATAAAAAAAAGAGATAAAAGTACTTAGTATATATTCAAAGCAGATTTAAAGAGATTTTATAGTACAATTCAAAGATTTTTAAAATATAAAGGTGTGTGGATGGCTAATAAACGCGTTTTAGTAAAGTTCTCAGGTGAAGCTCTTGCTGGTGAAGCAGGTTATGGTATCGACACGAAGATATTGAAGTATATCGCTCAAGAGATTAAATCTCTTGTTGATGCTGGTATTGAAGTTGGTATTGTTATCGGTGGTGGAAATATTATTCGTGGTGTAACAGCTGCACAAGATGGTATTATCAAAAGAACTTCTGGTGATTATATGGGAATGCTTGCAACAGTTATTAATGGTGTTGCTATGCAAGAAGCTTGTGAACACGCAGGTTTAGAAGTTCGTATGCAAACTGCTATTAAAATGGAACAAATTGCTGAACCGTATATTAATCGTAAGGCTACACGCCATCTTGAAAAAGGTCGTGTTGTTATTTTTGCTGCAGGAACGGGAAATCCATTTTTCACAACAGATACTGCTGCAACACTTCGTGCTGTTGAAATCGGTGCTGAGGTAATCGTAAAAGCAACCAAAGTTGATGGTGTTTATGATAAAGATCCAGCAAAATTTAGTGATGCTGTTAGATTAAGTGAACTCTCTTATGATCAAGCATTACAAGATCATATTAAAGTGATGGATGATACATCAATCGCTTTAGCAAAAGATAATAAGCTTCCTATTATTGTATGTGATATGTCTATAGAAGGTAATCTTTTAGACATTCTCAATGGTAATATGGAAAATTGTTCTATCGTTAAGTAAAAGGAAAAGTATGAATATGAAAGTTGAAGAATTAACAGCAAAAGTCTTAGAAAATAATCCAAGTCTTGATCGTTACAAGTTAGCTATAGCTGTAGCAAAAAGAACAGATGAATTAGAAAATGGTGCAACAAGTAAGTTAAGTGTAAGTAGTCGTGTCATTAAATCAGCAGACTTAGCTCTGATGGAAATTGCGGAAGGTCTTGTTGTTGTAAAAGGCTTTAAAGATATTCAAAAGTAGTCAATTTTGCCGCTGAGTCAAATAGATATAGAAAATATAAAGTCTCTTCGTGATGTTGACTCAGCAATCGCGTATCTTTTCACGCAGATACAACATTCCCCTAAACTTCAAAAAATTTTAGAGTTTGCCCAAAAAGCACATAAAGAACAATTTAGAAAGAGTGGTGAGCCTTATATCATTCATCCTATACTTGTAGCAAGTATAACAGCTAATATTACAACAGATGAAATTATGGTAATTGCTGCACTTTTGCATGATGTTGTAGAGGATACTCCTATAACAATAGAAGAGATTGAAATGCGTTTTGGTAAAGATGTGGCACATCTTGTAGCGGGACTTACTAAAATAGATACTATTCGCGATAGTGAATTAATAGCTTCAAATTCTAATGAAAAACTTGTTGTATCGGCTCTTTCTTTTAGAAAAATGCTCTTAGCAAGTATAGAAGATGTCCGTGTCTTAGTAGTTAAACTTTGTGATAGATTACATAATATGCTTACACTTGAAGCTTTACCTCCTCATAAACAAAAAAGAATAGCAGAAGAAACTTTAGTCGTGTATGCCCCTATAGCACATCGACTAGGAATTAGTTTTTTAAAAAATATGTTAGAGGATTTGAGCTTTGGATACCTTTTCCCTAAAGAAAAAGAACAAATAGATACTTATTTAGACAAAAATTATCATGCAATTGAGATGCGTTTAAGTGAATTTAAGGATTCTATTAGCAAAATTTTGTTGCAAAATGGTTTTTGTGATGATGAATTTGAAATACTTTCTCGTATAAAACATAAATACTCTATTTATTTAAAAATGCAGAGAAAAGGGGTAAGTATAGATGAAGTTCTTGATCTCTTAGCTATTCGAATTTTAACGAGAAAACCTTTAAAATGCTATGATGCTTTAGGTGTTGTTCATTTACATTTTAGACCTTTAGCTTCTCGTTTTAAAGATTACATTGCTGTTGCTAAAGATAATGGTTATCAAACTATTCATACAACAGTTTTCCATAACACTGCCATATTTGAGATACAAATTAGAACTTTTGAAATGCATAAAACTGCGGAACTTGGTGTTGCAGCTCATTGGAAATACAAGAGTGGCGGTAATAATATTAAGCTTGATTGGTTAGATAATTTACAATACCAAAGTGAAAGTGTTGAAGATTTTTATAGTTTGATTAAAAATGATTTATATTCTGAAGATATATCTGTTTTTTCACCTAAAGGAGATGCTTTTACTTTACCACGAGGAGCTGTTGCACTTGATTTCGCATATGCAGTCCATACTGAAGTTGGCAATAAGGCAATATCTGCACTAATAAATAAAACAAAATCATCACTTGTAACACAGCTTAATAATGGTGACATTGTTAGAATTCTAACAGGTGATACTATTCAAATGCGTTGTTCTTGGCTAGATGCTATTAAAACTTCAAAAGCTAAAACAAATATGAAGCTTAATTGTAATGCTCGTATAAAAGAAATCAATGCAAAAAGTGCTATAAATATAATGGCAACAACAATGAGAGTAGATAGCTCTCAAATAGAAGCATGGTTTCAAGTACATCATGTAGATACTATAGCAAATATAGCAACAGATATTCAGTACTTTAAAAATATTATTCATCAGTATATAGTTGATATTAGTAAAAATAATCGCTTTAAAGGATTTATTTCACAACATCGTTTTAAATTAAGAGAATATGAAATTTCTGCCTTAGAAATTTTTTCTACTACTTATGTGAGTGATGTTGTTTTTGACTACTGTTGTCATCCTAAATCTGGTGATGAAATCATCGGATTTTTAGATAAATCAAAAGTACATGTACATCATAAAATGTGTAAAAATGCACTCAAGCGTTTAGATAATAAAGAGCCTATGGTTTTTGTTAAATGGGCAAAAATTAATAGATATACGTATAAGCTCATTGCATCATTACATAACGAGAAAGGTGCATTAGCAGAGTTTTTGAGTTATTTAGTAAAACTTAATATAGATATTACTTCTATCGAATTAGGAAAAGAAGCAAATGATTATATTAAGTATTGTGAATTGGTTTTTGAATCTAAGGAAGCTGATATTAACACACTTCGTGTTAAAATAGAGGCTAAAATAAAAGTGATTCATCTTGTGCGAACAGATGATGCTTACAGATAACATTAAATATTATAAAAGAGAAGATATATGATAAAAAAGGCGTTAAAAGAGATAGAACGGGGTTGTGCTGAAATTATTGATAATGAACGCATAGAAAAACTTTTAGAAGCATATTTTAATGAGGGAAACACTTATACAGTAAAAGCTGGTTTTGATCCGACTGCTCCTGATTTACATCTTGGACATACTGTTTTGTTACAAAAATTAGCACTTTTTCAAAAATATGGTGCAAGAGTACAGTTTCTTATAGGAAATTTTACAGCAACTATTGGTGATCCAACAGGTAAAAATGCTACTCGTAAGGTACTTACTGATGAAGATATTATAAAAAATATAGCTTCTTATACAACACAAGCATTTAAAATTTTGGATGAAAGTAAAACAGATATTGTTTATAACAAAGAATGGCTAGATGCTCTTGGTGCATCAGGTATGTTACAACTTACTTCTAACTTAACAGTAGCTAGAATGTTAGAGCGAGATGATTTTTCAAAACGCTATGCTTCAAATGCTCCTATAGCAGTTAGTGAATTTATTTATCCACTTTTACAAGGTTATGATAGTGTTCATCTTCAAAGTGATGTAGAAATTGGTGGAACTGATCAAAAGTTTAATCTTTTAATGGGAAGACAACTGCAAAAAGTATATGGACTAAAAAAACAACAAGCGGTTCTTATGATGCCTATTTTAGAAGGCTTAGATGGTGTGCAAAAAATGTCTAAATCTTTAGGAAATTATATAGGTGTAACAGATGAAGCAAACGATATGTTTGGAAAAATTTTAAGTATATCAGATGCTTTAATGTGGCGTTATTATGAGCTTTTAAGTACAAAATCTCTTGAAGAAATTGCACAAATGCAAACACAAGTAGATGAAGGAACTTTACATCCTAAAAAAGTAAAAGAGGATTTGGCTTTAGAAATTACAGCACGATTTCATGATGAAATACTTGCTAAAGAGGCTAAAGAAGAGTTTGATAAAGTACATGCTAAGAGTCAAATTCCAACAGATATAGCAGAATTTAGTGCAGAAGATGGTATTTGGATAGCAAAAGCATTAGTAGATTGTAAAATGGAACCATCAACTTCTCAAGCTAGAAGAGATATTAAGCAAGGTGGTGTTAAAATAAATCAAGAAAAACTAACAGATGAAAAAATGCAACTCTCTGTTGGTGAATATCTCCTGCAAGTGGGAAAAAGAAAATTTGCAAAGTTAAAGGTAAAATAATGAGTTTTAAGTCTTTAAAAATTGGAAAATATGAGATAGAAAAACCTATCGTTCAAGGTGGTATGGGTGTTGGTATTAGTTGGGATCAGTTAGCTGGTACTGTATCAAAAGAGGGTGGTTTAGGTGTTGTAAGTTCTGTTGGAACAGGATACTATAAAAATAAAGAGTATGCTCATAAACTAGTAGCAAATAGACCTTTAAGTGAAGAGAATTTTTACTCAAAAGATGGTTTTAAAGCTATTATAGATAATGCAAGAAAAATTTGTGGTGATAAACCGTTGGCTGCAAATATTCTTTATGCTATTAATGGCTATGGTGATGTTGTTCGTAATGCTTGTGAACTTGGTGTTGATATTATCATTACAGGAGCAGGACTTCCTACAAATATGCCAGAGTTTACAGAGGGGTATCCTGATGTTGCACTTGTTCCTATTGTTTCTTCTCCAAAGGCATTGAAAATTATTTGTCGTCGTTGGCAAAAACGCTATAATAGACTTCCTGATGCTGTTGTTTTAGAAGGTCCTAAATCAGGTGGACATCAAGGTTTTACTTATGAACAGTGTCAAATGGATGAGTATCAACTTGAAAATCTTGTTAAACCTGTTGTTGCAGAGGCTGCTGAGTGGGGTGGTATACCTGTAATCGCAGCTGGTGGTATTTGGGATAAAAATGACATTGAAACAATGATAGAACTAGGTGCAAGTGGTGTACAAATGGGAACACGATTTATAGGTACCTATGAGTGTGATGCCCATGCAAACTTTAAAAAAGTATTACTTGATGCAAAAAAAGAGGATATACAGTTAATGGCATCACCTGTTGGGTATCCAGCACAAGGTGTTGTAACAAATTTAACACGTCTTGTAGAAAAAAGGGAAGGTCCTGCTATTAAATGTATCTCAAATTGTGTTGCTCCATGTAATCGTGGAGAAGAGGCAAAAGAAGTTGGATTTTGTATAGCAGATAGACTTTCTGATGCTTATGAAGGTAATACAGAAACAGGGCTTTTCTTCTCTGGAACAAATGGTTATAGAGTTAATGAAATCATTTCAGTAGAAGATCTTATGAAAAAACTTACAGAGGGCGAATAATCGTCTGATGTTGCGTTTTTTTATTTCTTTTTTTTTATTTCTTACTGTCTCACTCTTTGCCGAAGGTAGTGGGACGCTCCATCATGCCAATAAACTTGTAAATTCTTCTAAAAAAAGTGATATTTTTCGTGCTTACAATGATTATAAAAATCTTTATTTAGAAGCTTTAATGAATAATGATGAAAGCTTACGCTTAGGTGCTTTAAAAGGGATTGTCAAAAGTGCTAATAAGCTTCATATTGATGTTGAAAATTATGAGAAAGAGCTTGCAAGAGTAAAAAAATATATACCTAAAAAAAAACCGCTTCTAAAAGAAAAAAAGTACTATACCCCTATAAAAAATACACCTAAGAAAGATCTACATGTAAGTAGTATAAAACTTCATGCTATTCATTGGAAGTCTTCAAAACTTTTATGTAGTTTTACCAAAGTATTACGACATAATCAAGTGAATTACTTCTCTTTATATGATAGAAAGTTAAAAAAGTATAAATATGTATTTGATATACATGCTTCTATGGCATCAAAACCACAAAAGCTTTATAAAAAAGGGGTAGATAGCATTGAACTCCTTCAGTATAAGCCTGATACGCTCCGTTTAATTATTTTAAATCATACAAAATTAAAAGTGCATTTTTCTTTACAAGTGAAACAACTTATTATAAGTATGCAACAGTCTAAAAAAGTAAAAAAATATAATACTTTGTATAATCCTAAAAAAACTATTGTTATTGATGCTGGTCATGGTGGTAAAGATCCAGGTGCTATAGGGTATAAACACTATAGAGAGAAAGTTGTTGTCCTTCATATAGCGAAAGATTTACAAAAAATTTTAAAGCAACGAGGTTATAAAGTTTATATGACTAGAAGTGGTGATTATTTTATTAAACTTCGTAATCGTACAAAATTTGCAAATAGAAAAAAAGCCGATCTTTTTATTAGCATACATGCAAATGCGGTAGGCAAAAGAAGGGCAAGTAAGGCTGAAGGTGTAGAATGCTATTTTTTAGATAAATCTCGTTCAAGTAGAGCAAAAAAAGTAGCTGCTCAAGAAAATTTAGCAGATATGACTGAGATGGATTATTATGGTAAAGAACTTTTCCTTAGTACGCTTAATTCACATAATATAGTTGCATCAAATAAATTAGCTATTGACTTACAAAGAGGTGTTTTAGCAAGACTTAGAAAATCATATAGAAATGTTAAAGATTCAGGAGTGAGACCAGCACCATTTTGGGTTTTAGTAGGTGCTCAAATGCCAGCTGTTTTAGTGGAAGTTGGTTTTATTACACATCCAAAAGAAGCAAAACGCTTAGTAAGTAAAAGCTATCAACAAAAGATGGCAGAGGGTTTAGCAAATGGCATTGAACGCTATTTTATTAATAACTAGCGAAAGGGAAGTGTGGAGAGATTTTACTCCTCCACTTTATAGGCTAGATTACCAGCTCGAGATTCTTTTTCATCTATAATTCTTTCTATTTGTTGTTTGACTTTATTGTAACGGTATTGTTCTTTAAAGCCTTGTATTCGTCCTCCAGCAGCATTAGGGTGTCCACCACCACCTGCCCATTCTTTAGCTATTTGTGAAACACTTACTTTATTGTTTGCTCGTAAACTCATTGTACCTCTATAGCTTACATCAACGATAAAATCATATTCAGGATAAGTAGTTAAAAATCCATTGCCAACGATAGAAGTGTTGCCAACACCATAACTTAAATAGCCTCTATAGCCTTTGTAGTATATTGTATTGTATTCTCGTGCATTACCTAAAAGTTTGACTATATATTTTGTAGCAAGATTATCTAAAGTATTGTCTTTATCTGATTGAAAAAATTCCTTTTTTAAACTATGGATTTTTGCATCAAGAACAATAGGTGCTTGAGGTGTATCTATCATTTGTGCTGCTTTAAGTAAAAGAGAAATTTTATAGTTAAAGTCATCTTTTGCAAACATAACACGATTAAGTTCACGCGTTTCAGTTACAAGACGCATACATACTTTACCATATTCAAAATTTTCATACTCTTCTTGCTTCCATAAATCCACAGCATTAACAACATCAACATACTTTTGCATCCATTGTGGTTCTTCAAGATTAAAATGTTCTTTAGCAAAATCGTAAGTAATTTTTGTAGCACATCGTGCCGTATCGAGATAGTACCAGCTATATTTTTTAGCACTTTCTTCTCCACTACCATGATGATCAAGGAGTTGAAGCTCTACATGTAAACCATTTTCCTTAAGTTTTTTTACTTCATGGTTGAGCCATTTTGCTTCATCTGCACTTAAATTTAAATCAGTGATGAGAATGTATGATACTTCTTTATTCTTGCGTATATTTTCAAGAATAACAGAAAGTTGTTCTTTAACTTCTGCACCATAATTAGCATTATAATTGTAGCGTTTAAAAGGGGTATAACCCATAATAAGTTGGCAACTATAGCCATCTAAATCTATATGAGAAAGGTGGTGTAGTGTTTTGTTTTTCATTTCTTTTCCTATTGTTGAGTATTTTGTATTGCAATGGAACCCATCACTTCAAAGGTTGCGTTGCTATCAATTTCTGCATGGGAAAGGACAACAACATCAAGAGAAAATCTCTCAAATATTTCAGCAACACCTCGTCTAATTTGTGGATCAACTATTAAAATAACTGGGGAAACCCCTTTTTGTAAAATTTCTGCTGCTTTTGTGCTTGTTGCTTGAATAAGCTCATTAATTTCACCAACATTAAGCATAAGATTTCTTACACCGTCTTGTTCTGTTGATTTTTGTAAAAGGAGTTGTTCTGTATTTGTATCAAAAGTCAGTAGGCGAATGACTTTATCTTCACCTGAATAAATTTGAGTAATAATACGAGCAAGTTTTGCACGAACTTGTTCAGTTATAAAAGCTACATTTTTTGTGTATTCAGCAACATCGGCAATGGTTTCTAAAATACTGAGCATATCTTTAAGAGGTATTTTTTCATGGAGGAGTGCTTTAAGTACTCGTTGGATTAAGCCAATATTAGCAACTTGTAAAACATCATCAATGATAACAGGATAATCTGTTTTTATTTTATCTATGAGTGCTTGAACCTCTTGTCTTGTAAGTAAATCTTCTGCATCTTTTTTTACAAGTTCACTCATATGTGTTGATATAACCGTTGCTGGATCTACAACTGTATAACCATTAATGATAGCATCTTCTTTTTGCTCAGGATTAATCCAAAGTGCGTCAAGTCCAAATGCTGGTTCTTTTGTAGCTTCCCCTTGCATATCGCCAGTAGCCATACCGCTATCCATAGCTAAAAATTTATCTGGTTGTATATCACCTTCACCAATAACAACACCCTTAAGAAGAATTTGGTACTGATTTGGTCGCAGGTGGAGATTGTCTCTAATCCGAACTTGAGGCATTAAAAAACCATAGTCACTGGCAATTTTACGACGCATAGAACGGATTCTATCGAGTAAATCACCCCCTTGTGTACTATCTGCTAATTTTATAAGTTGATAGCCTAATGTAAGTTCTAGCATCTCCACTTTAAGTATATCTTCTAGTGCATTCTCCTCCTCTTTTGCAATTTCAGCTTGTGTTTTTGTTGGTTTGGTTCGTGCTTGTTCTTCTTGCAGTTGTTGTGATGTTTTATTTTTTAAAACATTTTCTACATCTAAAATAGAAAGTTCCCCTTTTTCATATTTGTAGATAGACCAACCTAAAAGACCAAAAAGTAAACCAACAAGCCCCATAGAAGCAGTAGGTAATCCTGGAACTAAAGCAAAAAGTGTCATAATGAAGCCTACAATCATCATAATCTTTGCATTGCCAACCATTTGGTTAATTGTACCTTCTGCAAAGTTATCTCCATCACTTGAAGAACGTGTAATCATGATACCTGTAGCCGTTGAAATAATAAGTGCTGGAATTTGACCAACAAGTCCATCCCCAATGGTTAAGAGGGTAAAGGTTGAAGCTGCATCACTTACACTCATATCGTATTGAAAAACACCTATAAGAAAACCACCTATGATGTTAATGAGTGTAATGATGATACCCGCAACAGCATCTCCTTTAACAAACTTAGAAGAACCATCCATCGCTCCATAAAAGTTTGCATCTTGTAAGATTTCAGCACGGCGTTGTTTTGCTTGAGCGTCATCTATGAGCCCAGCATTTAAATCGGCATCAACAGCCATCTGTTTCCCTGGCATAGAATCAAGTACAAATCTAGCAGCAACCTCTGCAACCCTTGTAGAACCTTTTGTAATAACCATAAAGTTAATTAAAACTAAAATCGAAAAGACAACAATACCTATAACAAAGTTACCACCAACAACAAAGTTTCCAAAGCTTGTAATGATATCACTTACAGCATCTGGACCTTCATGCCCATGACTCAAAATCATCCGTGTTGTTGCAATATTAAGAGAAAGTCTAAAAAGGGTTAAAATAAGGATAAGCGTCGGAAATGTCGTTAAATCTGTTGGTTTTGGAATATATAAAGATATAAGTAAAATCAGTACCGCAAATGCCATAGAAACAGTGAGTAAAACATCAAGAAATGCAGAAGGTAAAGGTACGATAATAATAGCTAAAATAGCCATTACAAAAACAACAACACTTAAATCTCTTTGACCGAGTAAGAAGTTAAGAGTTGTACCAACTTGTTGTTTTAGTGTAAGTTTTTTTGCCAATGTTGTACTTTTAATCTTCACATAGTATATCAGCTAAAGTAATATCAGCTAAAAATACATCAATTTTACCTTGAAGTTTATGTAAGAAAGGCCATATAGAACATACATTTGCTTTGTTTGATGGACAATCTTTTTTTGATGGTGCACATTCAAATACTGCTGGAGCTTTACCCTCTACACAGGACATTATTTCAAGCATTGTAATACTTTTTGGATCTGATTCAAGAACAAACCCTCCATGTACACCTTTGTAAGATTTTAATATGTTTGCCTTTGCAAGTGATTGTAAAATTTTTGCTAAAAAGCTTTTAGAAATAGCGAGTTCTTTAGAAAGTGTATCACTATCCATAGGCGACTTTGCAGAGGAGAGGAGTATTAAAGAGAGAATTGCATATTCACTAGCTCGAGTTATTAACATCTGTATATATCTTTTTTTAGACATTATAGCAAAATAATGCTCAATCATATCTATATATAAATAATTTTAAAGAAAAATTTGCTATAATTTCGTTTCAACTTTTTTACAACTGTGTAAATTTGTTAGATTAATATACCATTCAGGAGGCTACTATGGCTTTAGATTCGGCTAAAAAACAAGAGATTATCGCTAAATACGGACGCAAAGAAAATGACACTGGTTCAAGTGAAGTTCAAATCGCACTTTTAACAGAGAGAATTAAAGAGTTAACAGAACACTTAAAAGTTTTCAAAAAAGATCATGCTTCTCGTTTAGGACTTCTTAAACTTGTAGGACAACGCCGTCGTTTAATGAAATATTTTAAAAGAACAAACAAAGATGCTTATGCTCAACTTGTTGAATCTTTAGGAATTCGTGACAATATCTAAGTTTTTACGACAAACCCTCTTTTTGAGGGTTGTTTTTATGAAAAATATTTTTTCAACCTTTCTTTTATTTACCCTTTTTCTCCTTAGTGCTTGTGGAACAAATAATGATGGTTCACTCATTGGGACATTACCACAACCTTCATCCAAAACTTCACCATTAAAAAATGCTACATGTAGCCAACTTTTGCATAAAAAGTATTATGAAATATGTTACGATTATGGAGCAAAAGGTGCTTTGTTTGTAGCTTATACTTTAGATGGCAGGGTTGTAAACAATCCAAATATTACACAACGATTCTCTTTTTATGAGGAAGATACTATTCCTCTTAGGTACCGTAGTGATAGTGATGATTATAGAGGTAGTGGATATGATCGAGGTCATATGGCAAGTGATGCTTCTTTTGATTATAATCAAAGTGCTTTATATAGCGTTTATTCTATGGCAAATATTGTTCCACAAAATCCTGATGTTAATCGCTATTCGTGGATAGACACAGAATTTTTAGAGAGAGATAAAGCTGTGGAATATGGAAAAGTCAGTGTTGTGATAGCTATAGTTTATAGTGATAATCCTGAGAGAATAGGAAAAGATGATATAGCTGTTCCAAGTGGTTTCTATAAAAAGATTTATAATACCTCTAAGAACTATGAAGCATGTTATTTTTATGAAAATATTCCTTATGATATAGCATCAGATACTCTTACACAACATCAAGTTGCATGTAACTATTTTCCTTTTTATTGATATACTTGCATTATTGAAAAAAAAGGTACATATTTATGCTTCTCTATCAACCTAATGCTGGTTATTGTTATAACAGTGATTCTATTTTTTTATATGATTTTATTAATAGTTTTTCGCCGAAAGGGAAAATGCTAGATGTAGGTGCTGGATGTGGAGTTGTTGGACTTTTAGTAGCTCGAGATAATCCAAAAATCACTTTAGAAGCGGTTGAAAAGCAAGAGGCTTTTATACACTATGCAAAAACGAATGCTAGAGTGAATGGTATAGCTTATCAACTGTATGAGGGAGATTTTACTTCTTTATCTATAGATGAAAAATATGACTATATTGTTTCAAATCCACCTTTTTATCCATCATCTGTTCAAAAAAGTAACAATACAATGGTGTATAATGCGAGATATAATGAAAATTTACCTTTAGAGATTTTTTTTAAAAAAGTGTCACAACTTTTAAAGCCACATTCGCATTTTATATTTTGTTATGATGCGACACAGTTTGGGGATGTATGTAATGCACTGCAAAAAGTCAAAATGAAAGCCGTTGATGTACAGTTTGTACACCCAAAGCTTGATAGAACAGCATCTTTAGTTATGATACATGCTAGAAATGGCTCTAAATCAATGATGAAAATTTTACCACCGCTTATAAGTTTTGATGGTGATAAACCTTCACAAAAGGTAGAAGATATTTATAAAAAAGCATCAACACAGAGTATAAAATGTCAAATTTAATAACAGAAAAATCTTATCCATACGCTTTTAATCCCTCTGCATGTGAAGAGTGTGAAGGTCGTTGTTGTACAGGGGAAAGTGGCTATATTTTTGTTACAAAAAATGAAATTATTGCCATTGCTGAACTTTTAGATATGCAACTTAATGATTTTGGTCGGCAATATCTTTTCAAAAAAGGGTATAAATATTCCCTTAAAGAACGCCTTGTTGGTGAGTCTTATGAATGTGTTTTTTATGATAAAACAAAAAATGGTTGTACTATCTATGAAGCACGACCTTCACAGTGTAGAACATTCCCTTTTTGGGGTTATTTTAAGACGCATATTGCAGAATTAAAAGATGAATGTCCTGGAATTGTAGATGTATAAGCAGATTTTATTTCTCCTAATAACTATTTTTATGATAGGCTGTAGTACTTCAAAACCACAACCTCCTAAGCCTAGTGAGAAGACTTTTGCACAAGAAGATACCTATATTTTATTTGCATTGCGTGCAGAACAAGTTCATGACAATAAAACGGCAGGGAAACTTTTTTTTAAACTTTATGAAAAATCGAAAAAAAAAGAGTATTTATATCGTGCTTTACAAAATCAACTTATAGCAAAAGAGTATGATAGTGTTATCAAAAAAGTAAATGCTTTGAGCGATGGCTCTTTTAGTGATCCGAAATTGATACGCTTGAAAATTATTGCATTATTTGCAAAAAATAATTTAGAAAAAGCAAAAACTTTAGCATTAGCGCTTGCACATCATACACAAAGTCCCGATGATTATATAATTGTGAGTGATATTCTCATTAAACAAGGTGAAAATAATTTAGCTTTGAAGTATCTTGAAGGTGCTTATGTTAAAGAGTATAATGAAAAGATTCTTGATAAAATGGCCATTATTTTATATGTTAATCTCAATAGAAAAAAAGATGCTATAGCACACCTTGAATCCCATACTCGAATTCATGGTTGTTCTGAACTTATTTGTAAGAGATTACTAGGTATTTATAGCCGTGAAAATGATTTAAATGGTTTGTTGTCTGTATATAAACGATTATATAGATTAAAAAAAGATGATAAGATAGCAAAAAAAATTATTCAAATTTATGCCTATAAAAGAGATTATATTAAACTTATGAATTTTTTAGAGCAGTACCATGTTGATGATTCTTTGTTATTAGAACTTTACACTACGGCTAAAGATTATACAAAAGCTTCACAACTAGCAGAAAGACTTTATAAGCAAACAGGCTCGTTAAAATATCTCGGAGAAAGTGCAATTTATGAATATGAAGCACATAAAGAAAAACTTTCAAAAAAAACTTTAGATGATGTTGTTGCAAAATTAACGCAAGTTGTACAGGGAACAAAAGAAATACTTTATATGAATTATTTAGGCTATATTTTGATAGATCATGAGATAGATGTTCAAAAAGGTATGGCATATATTCGTGAAGTTTTAAAGTCTCAACCAAATTCGGCATACTATCTTGACTCTTTAGCATGGGGTTATTATAAAGAGGGAGAATGTAAAGAAGCTAATCTTCTTATGCAAAAAATCAAAAAGCTTAAAGGTGGTGATGATCCTGAAGTTTTAAAACATGCTCAAGAAATAGAAGCGTGTATCCATAATTCACATTATAAAAAGGTAGTATTAAAAAGATGATTTTAGATGATATTATAAAAAAAACAAAAGATGATTTAGCAAAGAGAGAAAAAGAATTTTCTCTTGATTGGTTAGGGCGTTCTTTGGCATATAATGCACGGCAACCACGAGATGTTTATCCATTTTTACAAGCAACAGAGGAAGATCCTTATCGAATTATTTCAGAAGTAAAGAAAGCTTCGCCATCCAAAGGCGTTATTCGTGAGGATTTTGATCCTCTTTCTATAGCTCAGGCTTATGAAAGAGGAGGTGCTAGTGCTATTTCAGTTTTAACTGAACCTCATTTTTTTCAAGGAGATATAGAGTACTTAGCGGGGATTCGTCGTTATGTAGGGATTCCTCTTTTAAGAAAAGATTTTATTGTTTCAAAATATCAAATACTTGAGGCTCTTGTTTTTGGAGCTGATTTTATTTTACTGATAGCTGCAGCACTTTCAAAAAAAGATTTAAAAGAACTTTTAGCATATACAAGGCATTTAGGATTAGAAGCACTTGTTGAGGTTCATGATAAAGGTGATCTTGTAAAAGCGATTTATGCTGGAGCTGATATAATAGGGATTAACCATAGAAACCTTCAAACTTTTGAAATGGATATGGAACTTACTTATAAGCTTATGCCTCTCATACCAAATGGTAAAATCATAGTAGCTGAGAGTGGTATTTATGAACATGGGCAACTTGAAGATTTAAGTAAAGCTGGTGTTGATGCTTTCTTAGTTGGTGAGTCCCTAATGCGTCAAGATGATGAAGAACAGGCTCTTAAAAATTTAAAATATGGAGAAAATAATGCGTAAAATAACTTTAGTAACAATGGTCGCCCTAGCACTTTTTTTAGGTGGATGTACACAAGAAACACAAAATAGAATAGGGCATTCTTTACAAAATTGGACAGGAACAAATGGTGTTTTAGATATTTATATGGGTGGTAAACTTGTAAGAAGATTTATAAATATAGATAAATTAACAACAGCAACTTCTACAGAAGGTAATACACCTCGAAATTATCGTTATGGTTATGGTTATATAGACAAAAATTTTAATTATAAAGTTGATAATGGTGAGAAGAAACTTTACTTTGAAATTAGTAATTATGCTACGCCATATGTATTCTATGAAAATCCAGGAAGTAGTAAATAGTGGAAGTTATAGAACTTTTTAAACAGCTTGTAAGTACCAAGAGTGAAACACCTGATGATGGTGGGCTTTTGGATGTTATAGCTTCTTATTTGGAAGGTTTTGAGATTATTCGTATCGATGTAGAGGATGTAAAAAATCTTTTTGCTTATAAAAAATTTGGAGATGGTGAACACCTTTGTTTTGCAGGACATGTAGATGTTGTTCCTGCTGGAAAAGGGTGGAGTAGTAATCCATACAAAGCTATAGAAAAAGATGGTTATATTTACGGTCGAGGTACACAAGATATGAAAAGTGGTGTTGCTAGTTTTGTGCAAACACTTAAAGAGGTAAAGCATTTTAATGGAACACTTTCTCTTCTTTTAACTTCTGATGAAGAGGGTGATGCTTTTTATGGTACACTTAAGGCTTTAGAATATCTTAAAGACAAAGGACTTTTACCCGATGTAGCAGTTGTCGCAGAGCCTACATGTGAGGATGTTTTTGGTGATGCTATTAAAGTAGGACGCCGAGGTTCTATCAATGGTTACATTACACTTAAAGGGAAACAGGGACATGCTGCTTACCCTGAAAAAGCGATTAATCCTATCCATACTATAGCCAAACCTTTATCTCAAATGGCTGGTGTTGATTTAGATGATGGTGATGAATATTTTGCACCGAGTAAATTTGTGGTAACAGATATTCGTTCAGGTATGCAAGTAACAAATGTCACGCCAAATGAATTAAAGATGATGTTTAATGTTCGAAACAACACAAAAACAACACAAAAAGAGGTTCGTAACTTTGTTGCAAAATATATGGGGGAACTTGATTATGAGTTAAAACTCACACAAGGCTCTTACCCTTTTAAAACAAATACAGATACAAAACTTGTAAGAAAAATAGATGAAGCAATAGAAACCATTACAACAATAAAGCCTAAACACTCTACCGCTGGTGGAACAAGTGATGCGCGTTTTTTAGCACAATTTGGTGTTGATGTTATAGAATTCGGTGTGAAAAATGATACCATTCATTCTATAAATGAACGAACAACACGAAAAGAAGTTGAGAAACTCTATGAAGTGTTTACAGAATTTGTGAAGATATGGTAGGTGGATTTATGAAGCAATTCTTACTTTTTATAGTCTTACATGTAACACTTTTAGCAAACTCTTTACCTTTTTTTCATAATTATGAAAAGGCATTAACTCTTGCAAAAAAAGAGCATAAACCTCTTTATATTTTTATATCATCTCAGGGATGTGGTTGGTGTCATAAATTTGAAACAACAACATTACAAAATATAGGAGTGCAAAAACTTTTAAAACAAGAGTTTATTTTAGTACATCTTATTCGACATAAAGATATTATTCCTAAAAGATTTAAAACGGCCCCTGTCCCTCGACATTATTTTGTAAACTATGATGGTACTTTACTGTATGATGCTTTGGGTTATAGGAAAGTAGCTACATTTAAAGCTTTCTTAGGTTATGCGAAAGATCAAATTTAAACAAAGGAAAAAATTATGGAATTTATTCAAACAAACAAAGCTCCTTCTGCTATAGGACCATATTCTCAAGCAGTAGTTGCTAATGGTATGGTATATACTTCAGGTCAGATTGCTCTTGGTGCTGATGGAAATGATAGCCTTTTAAATGAGGGTGTTGAAGTACAGGCTGTACAGGTTCTAAGAAATTTAGAAGCAGTGCTTCAAGAAGCTGGAAGTTCTTTAAATAATGTGATTAAAACAACTATATTTCTAGCAAATATGGATGACTTTACAGCTGTTAATGAAATTTATGAAGAGGCTTTTGGTGTTCATAAACCATCTCGTTCGACTGTTGCTGTAAAAACTTTACCAAAAAATGCACTTGTTGAAATAGATGCTATTGCACTTCTTAGTGAGAGATAGAATTTATAAGTAAAAATAATTTGTATATTAATATTAACTTATTTTTAAACTATATGATAGTAAAATTTGAGTAGATAAAACACGAGGAAAATGAATGAAAAAAATTATAACACTCTCAGCTGTAGCTGTTTTTGCTACTGGTATTTATGCAGATACAGACACACAAAAGCAAATAGATGAACTAAAAGCACAGATTGCTAAGTTATCAAAAACAACAAAAAGAAATAGTAAAAAGATTAGTCATGTTAATCAACTTGCAAATAATGACAATTTGAAGTTTAATGCTGATTTACGAACTGCTTATGATTATGTTAGTTATAAAAATGCTGCTGGTAATACAAGTTCAAATGGTATTTTTAGTAATAGACTTTGGTTAAGAATGGCATATGCACCGACAGAACATTTAGCATTTTATGGAACAATTGCTTATAATAAAATGTATGGACAAACAACAGCTCCAGCACAAGGGTTTAACTACTATGACTGGATTGTTAATGAAACTGTAAATGGTTCTGATGAATTACGACTTAAAGAAGCATACTGGCTATATAAAAATGATACTTTTTTTGGTATGGATATTCCATGGACAGCAAGTATGGGTAGAAGACCATCAACAGATGGTTTACTTGTAAATTATAGAGAAGATCAAAAAGCAAAATCAGCTATAGGTCATAACATTAATATGGAATTTGATGGTGCAAGTTTTAACTATGTACTTGAAAATGTAACAGGTGTTTCTGGTATGTCTTTAAAATTTTGTTTTGGTCGTGGTATGTCTAATGTAAAAGCAAGATTTAATGGTGTAGCACAACAGCAAAATGGACAATTAAAACTTGCACCATCTTATGACTATACAAAAGTTGATGGCTTTGATAATACAGACTTGATAGGTGTTTTATTTAACCCTTATGATGATGGTCAATATTCTTTACATACAGTATGGTTTAAAGCATATAACTTACCAGGAATGGTAGCTACGACACAACCTGGTACATATGATTTTAAACAAACAGGTGATGTTTCTGGTGGTGCTGCAAGTTTTGTTGCTGATGGTGTAGGTGATGGTATCTCTGATATGCTAGATGATACAATAGTTTTTGCATCAGTTGCTTACAGTAGAACACATCCACAAGGTCGTATGCTTGGTAAAAGTGAAGGTAAAACGGGAGAGTCTGTTTATATTGGAGCAAACTGGCCATGTCAACTAGTGGATGATGCAAGAGTTGGTGTTGAATATAATAAAGGAAGTTCATACTGGAGAAGTTTTACTTATGGTGAAGATACTTTAGCAGGTAGTAAACTAGCAGTTCGTGGGGATGCTTATGAATTATGGTTTAGTAAAGAACTTATTGGTAAAAAATTAACAACACAAGTGCGTTATACATATATAGATTATAAATATACTGGAAGTAATGGATTTTTTGGAGATGCTAGTGCTCCTGTAAAAATTTCTTCAAATACTCCGTATGCAATTGATAAAGCGCAAGATATAAGAGTATATGTTCGCTATAGATACTAAGATTTAAGAAACCTTTTTTAAGGTTTCTTACTTTATTTCCTTTTTCCTTTTTTCCTTAAAATTTTAAAATATAAGTTAGTGTTATGCTAATCATAAGTAAAACTTCTGTTTATATAGAATAATTTGTTTGGCTTATTTAAAATATTTGTTTCATTTTTAT
>Ga0256828_1000128_pt1 | contig 50687 bp, 62 predicted proteins | sample CV88metaG_FD_185993 | JGI IMG/M metagenome (GOLD analysis project Ga0256828, IMG submission 185993) | Hydrothermal vent microbial communities from East Pacific Rise, Pacific Ocean - CV88 | ecosystem: Environmental > Aquatic > Marine > Hydrothermal vents | place: Pacific Ocean: East Pacific Rise...
AGCCACACTTGATATAGTTCAAAATGTTAGAGATTATTTTAAAAAGCCCATTATGATACATAGTGCTTGTAGATGTGAGAAGCATAATGCAGAAATAGGAGGAAGTCCTAAAAGTAAACACAAGCCAGATAATCAAGGAATTTGTAGGGCTATTGACTTTGAAGTAGTTGGTGTTGAAGTTGGAGAGGTATATACATACTTAACAAATAAATTTCCCGGCAACTTAGCACTTGGCTTATATGATACTTTTGTACATGTAAATGACGCAGTTACAGAAAAAAGAAGATGGGATTTAAGAAAATTATAGTATAATTTTAAATCCTTATATAGAATTATATTTAACACAAGCATACTTCAATGAATGAAGAACTAAGAAATGTACTAAATGATTTGTTTAGTTTTGATGCTATTGAAGGCAAAAACTGTACAGACAAACAAATTTCTAGTTTAGAGGTAAAAGTTTGTACAAAAATCACTGATGCAGGCAGTAAAGCTGATAGTACTACTTCCATAGTACTATACCATAAAGGTCAAGGTAATAACTTAGTAGATTTATTGGGTGCTGTAACAGCATTTGAACTTTATGGTATAAATTTAGGTATAATATCAAAACATAATGAAGTATTAAATAGTACTTTACTGATACCTAGTATAGACACTAAAATCATGTTAGGTACATATACAATAAAACTGTACATAGATTTGTATAGGTTTGTTGACCTATTTAATATAGTTATAGATATAGAATTTTAAGGAGTTACAGATGCCTTTAAGCACTAACAAAGAACATACGTATAATGGACTACATTCGGATATAATCAATGTAGGTAGTTTTGAGAAAGATGGTAGTTATCCTTATGTATATAATAATCAACAAAGAAGTATTGTAATAACAAAATTTAATAAAGACTTTGTAGCTACTTATGATAGCTTGATTTCTAGTTATAAAACAGTTGAATACAATAAAGATGATCTAATAGTACCAGTAGTTAAAGATTCTATTACATTTATTGATATGGATAAAGTGATAGCTAATAATGATACAAATGTATCTGTTATGTTTGCTATGCCGTTATATAAATCAATATTAGATGGTATAGATGTAAACGGTATGATGCTACTAGGTATGCAGTATGATATAGAAGAAACTTATAAATTTAAAACTATAGGTATATATGCAGACTATGGTGTAAAAGGTACACAATACGGTTATAACATATCTATGAAATCCTTACAATATGACCAAGATAGCGATGGTAATACTACTATAACTGAATTAGCTTCTACGTCTAAAACTTTTATACCTTATGCGTACGATAAGTCGGCTATAACATTTACTTTTACGATAACCCATAACGATAGTAAAGTACAATATAATTTAGCTACCATAGAAAGAGATGATAAAACTGGTAATAAAATGTTTGATCTACATTATGAATTAGATGATGATGATACATCCTTTGATGCTACTAAAGTAGAAAGACTTCTTATAATGAATGAATTAAATAAAGTTATAGAATACTCTATTATGAATGCTAAAACATTTGGTAGTGTATTATCATCTGATGAGTTTTATGACCAATCTAAAATACTAGTTAGGAGATAAATATGATAGATTTAACACAAGTAGAAGCTTTATATGACCTACTATCTAATAAAGCTAAAAATGATTTAGATGAGCAGTTTAACAAACAAAGGATAAAAGGTTCTGAATATGCAGCAGCTTATTCCCAACTAATGAATACTATAGTATCTGTATGTGTACAAGCACCTAAAATAGATGCTGATACAGAAACTGGTAAATCCCAAGTAGAAGTAAACAAAGCCCATGCTAAAATGTTGGAAAGACAGACACAAGGTTTTGATGATAATGTCAATATGAAACTATTTGAATCCCAAATAAATGCTTGGGGTATGATGTTCAGCTCTGGTATGTTGGAAGATCAACCAGGAGTTATCAAAAATGATGAGGTAACATCACTATACACTAGTCTTAAAAAAGATTAGTATATGGAAATAGTACAGTTAGGTACTAGGGAAACTAGCAAGTTCCTAGATGTTATAGATACTTTAACTTATAAAGATAAAGATATAGAAGAAGCTAAACAATATGGTCATCAGTCTATAAAGCAACTGTACTCAGCTGCTAATCATAGATGGGGTGAATATTATCTTATATATGATAATGATAAAATAGTATGTACAATCTTATTAGATGCTTATAGTACTTTACACTACTTTGTAACTATAGATCTAACTGCCAGTAATGCTTTATCTTTTGTAAGAACTATAAAGAAACTAGCTTTATTTAAAATAGAGCAAAGACCTGTATTATTTATACACACTTCACTATATTATGAAGAAGCAATTAAATTTAATAAACTAATAGGGTTCAAACTGGTAAAACAAGATACTGAAGATATGACTTCTACTTGGTACTTATCTAAATCAAAAGGATACTAATATGGGTGGTGGAGGTAAATCCAGAACATATAGAAACTTTAATGTTTCTCCTGTTATTAGTGAAGATAGATTATTTGTAAAATCTTTATTACAACACTGGTCTAGGAATGGACACAATGGATTAGATGCTGTATGGCAAACAATAAAGACTAAATCCACATTATCTAACTATAAACTCCTAGATAAAGCTATGATGTTAGCTAACACTACTCGATGCGATTCTAGTAGTGAAGGTGTTAATACGCATGGTATGGATGATAATTTTGCAGGTAAAGTACCATCCTGTGCTTCTAAAACTACTACTATAACAGATTATACCGTAGCTATTGCTATACAAAAACAAACAGATGAAACTGATGTGCGTATACCTATTGATAGTTATGCTGGCACACAATGTAGGTACAAATTAGAGTGTAATGGTAGAGTCCTTTATTACTACGCTAAAGAGTACCTAGGGTTGTTAGCATTTCCAACTAAATGTGATGATGGAGGTGCTGGTAATGGTTACAGTTACGCTCACATAGACGGTTGGTCTAAAAAACCAACTACATATTGTTTTACTACACTAACAGAACCTATAAGAAAAATAGCTACATACCTTGAAGATGCCTATGAAACTTATGATGAAAATACACAATATATTAGTAGAGGCTACTTTGGTTTACCTTATGATGTTACATTTAAAACTTATAAGGTAGGTGATAATAAGTATAAGCCTATAATTAAAAACATAAAGGTAAGAGAAGAGCCTGTATATAAAATAATAAATGGGTATAAAACTGATAAAATAGATTATGTAAAAGATATATATGAACCCCATTTAAACGTTAGATACGATGAAGCTAATGAAGTTTATTTTCTATCTATGATCAATGTTGATGATGGAGATGACATTATAGAGGTAGAAGTTATAGAAGATACGGGTATTTATATAATAGTTAAATATACGTCTAACGAAAATCCAAGTGGAAAGCTTATAGTACTTAATCATAAAGATATATCTACTGTTGATGAAGCTAAGTACTTTGTACTATCTACTATTAAACATAATGGTAATATGGTTAACACTGATAATAAATTTGAACATTTAGTTTTGAAGAATGCAGGATTACCAGAAATACCTGAAGATTTATCTACGAATAGCTCTATAAAAACAGTAGCACTTACATTTAGTTCTGAATTAACGCATCCAGTATTTGGTACAACACTAGCAGAGGTGTACGGTTCCATGGGTTTTCCTAAAAAGGTAACTGTATCTAGTAGGGGGTTGAACATTAGATACTATTGGAAACAAAAGCTTCTATCGGCTGCTGACGGTTTGTTCAATTCAGCTGTGTATGGAAATCTAGTAAACTATGTGGAATTTGGCGGTGATAGTAGTGCTTACACTGAAGCTAGAGATAGTATATCATTTAGACTAGAAAATGGTGTATATAGAACTAGTAGTTCTAACCATATGGCTAATAAGTATATTATACCTCTTGAAGTATTTAAAACTATGAAAGTTAAAGACTTTTATGACTACTTACCGGAGTTTTATAATATGTTTTTCTATTCTGAAAAAACAGTTAAAAAAGCTTGGTATCAGACATCATTTTTTCAGTTCGTATTAGTGGTAGCGGCAATGGTATCTTTTGCTACAGGTAATGTTACACTAGGTAAGATCTTTATGGACCTAGCTATAGCTAGTATAGGAACTAGTATATTAATTTCTGCTGGTGTTAATCGATGGATAACTCAAGCTATAGTAATGGCTGTCACATGGGGAGCTAATACTATGGTAGAAGGATCTACAACAGCCTCACTTACAGCTAGTGAAGCTGGTAGTGCCTCTGCTTCATCCCTTAGTTTTAACACTATAGGGAAATATGTAACTAATTATATCAATAATACATCTTACTTAGATATGGCTAGTGACGCACTCTCATTGTACAATAAGATAGACGCGGAATTACAAAGAAGACAATATGAAGACCTAATGGATGAATTAGATAGTGCCAAGAGCGAATTAGATAAATGGACCAAAAAACTAAATGAAGCTAAAGGTGATGGTATACAGTTATACTTACCTTTAGATAACTTACAGTCTGGGTTTGATGCTATTTATAATATTAGCTATATGCAACCAGAAATGGTATATGCTCCATTTGATTATGATAAAGCTATTTCTGTAGGTATGCTATAATTTCAAAAACAAATAAAGGTTATATGATATGAATGAGAAGAAAGTGTTAGAAGCATTAAGAACAGATTTAGATGATGCCAGAAAAGTAAAGGATACAGTTGACGTCTACATTAGCAGGATGAGAAATATCTATGAAGGTAGGACAGAGGAGAAAAAAGAGAGAGGTTCTAACTATATTAGTAGAGAAGCTTTTAAACAGATAGAGTGGGTTAAAGCACAACTAAAAAATCCATTCATATCTAATGACACAATAGCTAGACTCAACCCAGACGGTAGAAGTGATAGAGACTTTTCGATACAGACCGAAAAACTTATAAACTTTTATTACACTAAAAAGTTTGATAGGTATAACTATACAACTGATGCTTTTTCTGTATTACTTATAGAAGGTACATTAGTTACTAGAACTGGTTGGGATTACTTAGGTGAAGAGACAGAAATAGAAGTACCTATAACTGATGTGGATGCAAATGGGCAACCAATAGTTATAGGTAGTACACAAGTAACTAAAGAAATACCTATAATAAACAATCCTACTGCTACAGTAGTTAAAAATGAAGATATATTTATAGATCCTACAGCTAATGAACAAGATGATATACAGTTTGTTATTCATAGAAGAGAAGTAAGACTAAGCGACCTAAAAAGAAAAGAGCATATATATAAAAACTTAGATAAAGTAGAAGAGAATAGTAGAGATGGTAACAGTAACTATAGCTATGCAGCTACATATGACCAGAATCTAAACCCTAATAACAATGTTAATATAGAAGGTAAAAAAGAAAAGCTATATATGTATGAGTATTGGGGAAATATTGAAGATCCAGAGACAGGTGAAGTTAAACCAATGGTATGCTGCTGGATAGGAGATGTTATTATTAGATTAGATGATAACCCATATAATGATCAAAAGATACCTTACATAGTAACTCAATGTATTAAAGAGCCTTTTAGTATATGGGGTAAAAGCTATGTAGAGTTACTTGAAAATCATCAAAAAGTTATGACAGGTATAACTAGAGGTATATTGGATGATATAGCCCAATCTAATAGTAAACAGCTTGGTATACAAAAAGGAAACTTAGATCCTGTAAATCTCAAAAAATATATCAATAATGAAGTATTTGAATTTAATTTATCTCCTAATGCTTTTTATCAAGGGCAGTATAATAGGATACCAAGTGAAGTGTTTAAGACATTACAAGATTTTCAAGCCGATGCACAAGTAACTACTGGTGTAGTACCATTTCAAGGTGGGCAAGGTACTCAATCTATTTATGGCAGCCAAGCAGGTAAAGCTGGTCAAATGAATAGTATGATGCTAAGAGAACTAGATATGGTTATTAATATAGCCGATAACCTAATAAAACCTATGCTTAGAAAATGGGTAGAATACATATACGATTTACTAGAACCAGAAGAGATAGAAGAAATAACAGAAATGCCTTATGTTGAACCCCCAAAAGGTATAGACAAAGCATTTTACAAAGATTTTACTATAGATATATCTACCCAACAAACAGATGAAGTAAAAGCTTCAGAGTTAGCTTTCTTATTACAGACACTTGGTAATAATATGCCATTTGAGATGACACAACTATTAATGAGTGAAATAGCTAGATTAAAGAAAATGCCAGACTTAGCTGCATCTGTAAAAGGATATCAACCTCAACCAGATCCTTTTGAGCAACAAATGAAGCAGTTAGAGTTACAGAAATTACAACTAGAATTACAACTTATGGGACAAGAAGCACAAGCAGAGGTTAGTCTTAAAACTGCTAAAGCTAAAGAAGCTGGTGCTAAAGCGGATGCAGTTACTCAAGGTAGTATTAATACTAAGTATGGTGTTGATTTTAATCAAAAAATACAAGAGTTAAATGCTAAACATCAAATGGAATTAGAAAAACTAAGGGAGCAAGCTAGGTTAAAGGCCCAAGGAACTTTACCTAACAATATAGGTATTCCTAAACAAGATCAAAAGCCTATGCCACAAGATAACTTGACAGTATAGAGTTATTATTGTAAAATTCACACATACTTTAAGAAAAAGGATTAAAAATGGAAGATATGAACTTAAACGGTTTCGTAAATGGCGTTAAAGAAGAAGAGATTGCTTTAATGATTGAAGAAGCGAATGAATTACATTTAGCTGCTGTAAGATTAAATGAAAATGAGGATTTTCAAAAAATCTATAAATACTATACGGAAACTAAAGTGTTAGATGAGTCAATGAAAGCTAGTTTAGTTCCAGAGAGAAGACCTGAACTATTTGAAGCAGTTATAAATAGCATTGCATTTAAAACATTTTTTGAAGAGTTACTAGGTAGAGAGTTACAAAGCATAGAGCAATAGTAAGGATTGAACTATGGATTTAGATAAACTTAGCAATGTAGATACATCAGAGTTAGACACCTCTGATGATTTAGATGATGGAGTATATGAGGAAATTGGTAATGGCAATACAGATGGAGATGACGATAGTCTTGATGATAAGCTTGATGACATTTTCGATGATAATGACGAAAATGAAGAAATAGACAATGATAGTGATGACGACGATGATACATTAGATGATGAGGATAGTGACCAAGGTAATAACACTGACGAGGATTCTGGTATAGTTGTTAATGATACTACTGATGCTGATTCTGATGATTCTACTATGTTAATTGACTTAGGTGATAGCAAAGTAGAAGTAAAAGATACAGATGAGTTACAAGCTATTACAAAGACTGCTTTAAAGGGCGATAAAAGATATAAGCAGTATAAAGATGATATAGCTGTACTTGAAGGTATCAAAGAAGAGGGGTTATCTACTGAAGATTTATACTTATTAGTTGAAGCTAAAAAAGGTAACAAACAAGCATTAGCTAAGTTACTAAAGGATAGCGGTGTTGATCCGTTAGACTTAGATAATGATGAAGATGTAGAAAACTATAAGCCTAGTGAGTATAAAGTAGATCCTAACTATGTTGAGACTAAAGCTATTATATCTGAGTTGCAAAAAGATGAAACTGTTTATAATCAATTTGAAAATCTGTTAATGAAAGACTTTGATGATGAAGCTAGAAGAAAGGCATTCAATGATCCATCTATGCTAGAATTCATAGGTGAAACAGTTAAAGCTGGTATATTTGAGCAGTTAGCTCCAAAATACATGAAGAATAAGTTACTAGGTAAAGGTAATGCTTTAGAAGCTTACATAGCTGCTTATGATGAATTTGCCAAAGAAGCTGCTAGTAAAGTACAAAAAGCTACTAGCAAAGTTCAAACAGATAGTAAGGCTAAGGCTACTAAACGCAAAAAAGCTAGTGAAGGTTCTAGGAAAAAAGTTAGTACTAAACCTAAAACTAAAAGTGTTGATGATATGACAGACACAGAGTTTGAAGAGTATTATAGACAAAAAGTAGGAGACTTTTAAGAGTTCTCCTACCTCCGAAATGAGGGTAAACTAATGAATTGATATACAAGATACTTAGATGTCTTGTGTACAAATTTATTATTCCAAAGGAGCCAAGATGGCTGTATATGTATATAACTCTGGAAATTCTACACAAGGTACTCAAGTACAGAATTTCTATAGTAGAATTGCAAGAAGAAAATTAGATCAAGTGTTTAACTTTTCTAAATTCGCTAATGCAAGAGAGATGATGTCTCAGGGTAATGGTGAAACATTTAAAGTAAGTACTTACTTTTGGTCTATCCATAGAGAAGTAGTAGATGCTAACGGTAATTATACTGGCGTTAAAGGTGGTTATATCACTGAAAGAGATATGGCTGAAGTTACTCAACGTCTTACGAATATGAACCTTACAGATGAGGGTGTAGTAGATAAAACTGCTATCTTCCAACTTGGTACATTCCGTAAAGTTACTTTCCAAACTCAAATGAAAAAATACGCTGGTATTGTGGAACTTACTGAGGATGTCGAAAGATATTCTGAGGATTCAGTTCGTGCTTTAACTGTTGAAGATGTTACTATGCAAATGAATGATGCGTATAACTCATTAATGCTTAGAGATATTCTTAACTCTACATTTAAAGTATATGGTGGTGATGCTACTGCTCGTGATGAAGTTGGTGGGGATGACGATACTAAGTCTAGAAACTATACTCTAACAGAATCCTTAGCTGTAAAAGTTTTTGGCAAACTAACTGCTAATAAAGCTAAACCTATGGGTAAAGTAATTGCTGGTCAAAACAGAATTGGTACTAAACCTATCCCACAAGCTTTCTATATCATAGTTGGTCATGATATGTACACTGCACTTATCAATAAAGATCTATTCCCTGATTTCCAATCAGCAGAAGAGTATCCTAACCCAGAAAATATCTTACGTATGGAAGGTATTGAAGAAATTGGTAGACTTGGTCGCTTCCGTATTTGTTACTCTGAAACTATGACTAACTACAAAGCACAAGGTCACAAAGTTTCTGATAAAGGTAATGGAGAAGGTGCTGATCCATCTGATTACTGTCATTCAGATAAAAATGCTGATGGAGATTATTGTTACAATGTTTATCCTGCTGTTGTAATGGCACAAGACGCTGTATCTACTGTAGGTTTACAAGGTAATACTAAACATATGATCTATACTCGTTTCCCTGATGTTATAGACAATGGAAACCCTATTGGTGAACGTGGTTATATTGCATTTAAATTCAGATATGCATCAGTAATTACTAGACCAGAGCATATGGCAGTCCTAGAAGTGACAACTCCTATTGCATAACCTCTATTAAATACTAGAAGGATTTACCTTCTAGTACCTCTTTACAAATAACTCATAATTTAGCTATACTTACACAAATTAAATAAAAGGATTATAGATGGAGTTAAAAGACTTAACATTCCAACAGCTAAGAGGTGAATGTAAAAAAAGAGGTATAGCATTTGATAATAAAGATACAAAAGCTATCTTATTAGATAAACTAACTGATAAGTCTATATCAGAAGTAGATAGAGTATCTAAGTTAGATACTGTTAGAGATAGAATGTCTGTTATGGAAGAAGTTATTGTTACTAAACTTAATCCTGAAGATACTAGAACTGAAGTTCTTATTACTATCATGAATGCTACAGGCGACTATAGTTATCCAGTTATATTTGGTCAAAAAATGAAGATACCAAAACCAATCATTAAACATATTGAAAATATGGAGTATCAAGCGTGGAAACGTGTAACTCATCCTACATTAGGTCAACAAGATGTACCATATATGACTAAGGCGTATAGCGTAAGTAAAGTATAAAGGAGAAGCTATGTCAACAATACCTAATTTTACTATAGGTAGTATGCCAAAAATACCGCAATTACAACCAAATATTACTAACCAAGCTGCAGTAGCTAATGGTGAATTTGGTAATAATATACCTGATTTTATAAAGGCTAATAATGTACCTGATTTTTCTAAGATAGGCAGTTCAGCAGAACTACTTAAAGATCCAAAAGCTTTGGCTTGGTTAAATGATCCAGCTAACGCAGAAACAGTAGGTAAACTATCTGAACAAGGCGCTTTTGATCATCTAAACAAAGATGGTGATTTTAAAACAGATAAATCTTGGTTCTCTGGAAATAAAGATATGATAAATACAGGTATATCTATAGGTAAATTAGGTTTAGGTATAGCCGACTACTTATCAAGAGCAGAGTATAATTCAGCTCAAACAAAATTAGCTAAAGCTAATACAACTGCTGTTAGGCAAAATACAGAACAAGCCAAAAAAGAATTTAATAGATTAAATAAGTTACGCAAACACCTAACATCTTCGTACGCTTCTTCCAAACCTGCTATAGCTTAATTGAATAATAATCCCTATTTAGTTATAATTCTACCAATAAATAATAGAAGGAACTAATATGGGATTATCATTAGCTCAAACCGTTAAAACTGGTGGAACTACAAACTTTATTAAACAAGACACTAGTTTTATGGACACCCTACAACAAGACTTAGATAAAAAAATAGATTTACAAAACAAAAAGAATGCACTAAAAGGACAGATGTACTTAGATAGTCAATTATCTACTATTGAAAATGATCCTAATTTATCAGCAGAAGAAAAGAAAAATAAATTAAGTTCAGTATACGATAACATGGTAGGGGAGTATAAAGCATCAGGCGATATTGGTACAGCACAATCATTACTATTAACTAAACATAAAGCTTTAGATGCTATGTATAGTAAAGCTATGGATAAGCAAAACATGATGGTATCATTAGGTGTATTAGATAATAGTCAATATGCTACTAAACAAGAACAACTAAAAGCTGCTGAAGCTTATACAAAGTCTCTTAGTAAACCAGAAGATGTAGCTAAATTCTATAAAACCTTTAATGAAATGTCTACTACTGATAGAGAGAAATATGAGTTACAGCAATCGGTTAGTAAATTAGTTATTCCTGATATCCAAAAAATAGTTTCCACTAAAACCTCGTTTCATAGTAAGCGAGAGATGTTAGGTGATTTAAGAGCTAAATACAAAGCTAAAGGGGATCTAGATAAAGTAGCAGCTATAGATAACTATGTTAAAACTAATCCTGAATGGTTACACGAAACTAAAGAAAATGATTTAGGTTTAGCAGCTAGGATAGACTATAAGTACAAAAGCAGACTACAAGGGGAAAAAGCCTCTGCTGATTTTTCTAATACTACAATGCAACATCAATATAAAATGGAAGAAATAGTTGCTCAAAGCAAAGCTAATAAAGGTGCTAAGATATATTCCCCAGAGGAGCTTATGACAAATAGTAACAGTAGTACAGATACTAATACAAAAGGATCTAATGTTGTAGTCAATAAACAAGACATAGAAGGTAATAAAAAGAAAAGAGAAATAGAACAAAATACTTTAATGAAGTTACGTAAAACTTATCTAAGTGATAAGTATGCTCCTACCATAACTGAGACAGCTACTAGAAAAGTTAGGGGTAGAACCATGATGGATTCTAACAGAGTAAAACTAAATCCTAACGCTAAAATAAATCCTATTATTAGAAATATAGCTAAAAAATATGGTATTAATTTAACACCTAACAGTGGTTGGCTTAATAAAGATGATGTCAATACTCTTATTACTGAGTATAAAAAAGTAAAACAAGATAGTACTGGTAAATATAATAAGTACGTATTTGGTAAATCTACACCAAAATACTTACAAGCGTCTTTTAAAGAGCAAGGATTATCACCTTCTATGAGTAAAGATAAAAATATAAAACCTATTAATGCTAATTTTACAGAGGTAGATAAAATACTAGATAAAAGTTTATCCCCTTATAAAGGTAAGACTTTTACTAAAACAGAAATGAACAGCATAAAAAAAGTATCTAAAACACTAGTTAGTCCTAAACTCATAAAAGCTATTAAAACATCTGAAAAAGAGATAGTAAAAACTTATGGTAAAGGCACTCCAGCTTATACAAATGCAATGAATACTCTTTATGGTACTGTGCATAAAAAGTATGATAAACTATATGGTTATGATTTTGTAGATAAAGCTATAGCACCTACCGTACATAAATCTGTAGCATCTGAGGAGATAGCAGATACTATGAAAGCTAATGGTATTAAAAGTGATAAAAAAGGTTTCTATATCACTACAACTAGTGTTAATAATAGTAGTTTAAAAACAATGGATAATTATGTTAAAACTATGATGCCACAAAACTTCTCAGTACTATACTATAAAAAAGGCCTAGGTACAAAAGATAGAATGGAACTCTATAAAGAATTTATAGAGAGCTTACATACAGATGGTACATTTGATGAGGAAAACTCAATAGAGGGTAATAAATTTTACCTAACAAAAGAATCGCGTAAAACTATTAATAATAAGTTTGGTGCTTTCATGAGAAAAAAAGGTTATAACAAGTAAAGGATAAATTATGGGAAATTTGATGGATTATATGAATACTGTGTATAAAGATAGTACACCTACTGAAGTTGCTGATGTAGCAAAAGTAGAAAAGTTTACAGGTAAAGATACCTTATCGGATTATGCTGATACTTTATTTAATACAGAAGCACAATTAAATAAGTTTGATGATCCTAACAAAGCAGAGGTAGAGTTAGGTAGTAACTTAGTAGCTAAAAAAGATAAAGACGGTAATATACTATTTGATAGTCGTAATACAGATAATGATAATTACATTGGGGAATCAGAAACTGAGAAGCTAAATAGTAACCCATACAGTTTTTACTCTAATAAAAAAGCTTTTAATACTATAAATACCTATAAAGCTAATCTAGTTAATGAGATAGATAAGGTAACTTCTACTAAAGCTGGGATGGAAGCTAATGGTCAAGATACTACAGAAATTGATAATCAATTAAATATACTCAATAAACAGTTATCTAATCCATCTAAATTTTATTCCCAAACACTAGCATCTGATTTAACTGATATGGGATACAATGGCTTTACAGATCCTAAAGATATTTATAATTTTGCTAAGCAGAAAATTTATAATGAAGAAGATAGATATGCAGGTTATACTTCTAATTTAGCTAAAACATTCATTTCCAGAGCTAAAGCACTAGGTGCTGAAATAGTGTCTGCCCCTGTAAAAGCTATTGGTTTTGGTTTTGACTCTATAGCGAAAGCTACTGGAATTGTAGATGACACTACTGATAGTCCTATATATGATATGTTAATGGACTTTGCTAATAACAGTGATTATTACACAGGTGTAGATAACTATTATGAACAAGAAGGTGCTGAAACAGTTAGTAGTGCTATAGATAGTTTATTTAAAGGTAATGTAAAAGATTTTGCATATAAACTATCTACGGTAAAAGGTAAAGCTTTAGGGCAATGGTTAGCCAGATCATTACCAGATATGGCATTATTTATGTTAACTGATGGGACTAGTTCTTTAGTAAGCCATGGAGCAGTAGCTCTAATGGGGTTAGGTAACGCTAACGTAATTATAGATGGATGGGAAAATAAAACAGGTAGAAAGATGTCAGCTGACCAAGAAGCTATGACATATCTTTTAGGTGTTGCTAATTCCTATATCCAAAAAGGTGGTGTAGAAGTACTATTTGATGGAGCTAAAGCTTCCCTGATAGCTAATGGTAAAGAGATATTAGATATTGGTAATGCTATGACTAAAGACTCTATAATTACTACGGCTTTTCTGAAGACTGCACAAGCTACAGGTAAATTAGGTGTTGGTGCTGTAACTGAAGCTATACCAGAAGGTATAGATGGAATGTTCTCAACAGTAGCATCTAACTATGGTATTGAAAGTAAAGATGTTAATGTCCTTATTGGTAACCATTCTAAAGAAATAGCAACACAAGCTGTTATAGGAGGTATAATGGGTGCATCCCTTAGATCTCCGGATACTGCTTTTACTTTTGCTAACCAGATGATTAAAGCTTCTGGCGTAAAACTAGCTAAAAACGCTATTGAAAAAGGTTCTAAGCTCTTAACACCTCAAGATATATTAGATATACAGAAAAAAGGTGAGAAATACAAATATAATATAGAAGCTGCTAAAAAGTTCAGAGACCACGTAGAAGATAAAATTAATAACGGAGAGTATAAAACTATACAAGATATACTAGATGATCCTGTATTAGATACTGATTATACTCAAGATATACTAAATGAAGCTAGAGATAGAATTAATGGTGCTGAAGAGATTATATCTGATATAGGTAAAGCTGAAAGCATTGAAGACCTATATGCTGTTGCGACTAGTGGTGATACAGTTGGTTTAGTATCAGATATAGCTAATGGTGATAAAATAGAAACACCAAATGGTTATACTGGTAATTTAGATGGTAAAGAAAAACCTGAAGGACATTACCATAATATACTACGAAAAGCATTAGATAGTATTTTAGGTGATCATGAAAACAGAGTAACTATACTTGAAAAATCTAAAACTGTAGATGCTATAAATAAATTAGATCCAACTGTAGTTAATGGGATAAAAGAAGGTAGAAAGAAAGCTTATAAAGAACTATCTGACGAAGATAAAGCTAGTATGTCAGAAGAAGATTATGTAAACAAGTCTGAATTATCTAAAGAAGACAAATCATATGTAAGCTTACCCAATAAAACTAAATTAAGAGATAACTCTCCTGAAGCTTTACAAGATGTTAAAGAGGCTTTAAAAGAAAATATCAGAGATAGATATTTAGATGATAGTCCTGAAGCTACTACTAAGCTATTAAACCTAGTGAGAGCAAAACTGAACCAAGCAGTTGCAGAAGCTAAGATTACACATGGTGCTTTTAACACTAAAGAATACACATTAAAAGTTCTTGGTAATGTAGGTAAAAAAGCATTAGAATTAGCCCCTAAAGATGTACAAGAACAATTAGATAAACTAAAAAGAATGTTAGTAGAAGAAGGTAAAACAGTAGAGGAAGCTATTAAAAAATTACCGTCATCTGCAATTAGAGGAGTATTGTGGGATTTATTATCCGGTAAAACTACTGATAAAGTAAAAGATGGTATTAGTCAATTTTCAGATGAGCAAGTAAAACAATTAGATTCTTATTTAGTTAACAATGGTTTTGATAAAGCGCATAACTTCTTAGTAGAGGTTAAAGAAGCTAGAATAAAGGTAAAACAGGAATGGGCTGATTTTAATGAGCAAGATGACTACTTTGTTAGTAGAAAAGATAAACTAATGAAATGGATAGACTCATTAAATCTTGATGAAGTGGAAGGTGGTAGTGAAGCATTAAGCCATATCAGAGCTGCTTATGAACAAGCTAAGATGAGAAAATTCTTATCACATAAACGAGTACAAGGAATGTTAAAAGCTCTTGTATCTCTTTATAATGATAGAGAAAAGAATATCAAAAGTATAGAACAATTACTCGAAAATGCTCAAAGTAAATTAGAAGACCTAAGTGATAAAGCCGATAACTATATAGAAAATATAGATAAAAATACAGTAAAAGCTGAAATAAAAAAACAAGAAGAAGTAGTACTATACTATAAAGACTTGTTGAACAGTTATAATAATTTAGATGAACTAAATAGTAAAATAGATGAGTTATTAACTAAAGATTATGATACAGGGTATTTTAAAAAAGGTGGAAAAGGGTATGCAACACTTGAGTATATAATAGCCCATTCTCCTTATAGCGTATTAAGTTTACCGCCAGAACTAAGTTCTCTATTCCTATCTAACAGTAAAGTAGGTGATGGTGTTAATGCTAAACTTGAAATAAGTGAAGATGTACAGAAATCTTTAAGTAATTTGAGAACTACTATTGCTACATTAAGTGAAAGTAACCCAAAACTAGCACAAGAACTTAAAAATAAAATGAATATTGGTGGTAGTCATTACAATATACGTACTATACTTACTGGTTTAGGTTATGATAATGTAGGCTTAGGCAAGGAAGTAACAGAGGTAGATAAATTAGTAACTAAAGTAAATACTGTATATGCTAATAGCTATGATAAAGATATAAATGGAAATCCTTATCCAAATGATCTTGATCCTCAAAATAGATACCTTTATGACTTACATATATTCAATAGTATAACAGAACAAGATACTTATAATAATGCTTATAAGGTATTGAAAGATAGAAGAGGTATAGCTACTAAAGATGTTAGTAATGAGCATGAAAAGAATTTACTATCATTAAGTCTATTTGCTCCTATAGAACAATTACATACACTAGAACAAGATGTAAACAAAGTTAAGACTGTTACAGAATTAACTCTTGAAGGTTCTGACCTAACTATTGAAGATAGTGCTACAACAGTTGGGGATTTTAAAAAATTACAAGATACTATAAATACTATGTTCAAATCAGAGAACCCTAAAGAAGCTTTAGATAAACTTATAAAAACATTTGAAGGTTGTTAGATATGAAATGTAATTTACTTAGTGCGGTTAGTAATATAATAACTATAAATAAAGACAGTAATCCTATCCAACAGGTTACTGATCTTGACCCAAAAGATTATCAGAATTTTAAAGCAGAGAGTTGGAAAATACCAGCAGAAAGTATAATAAATTTATTAAAAGGTAAAATGGATATAGATAATAGTTTATTACCGAAAGGTAAAAAATATAAACTTAATAATGCTATAAATCTATATCATTCAGACTTAACACCAGAATTTAGTAAAGCCATAGAAAATAAAAACTATACTAAACCCTATTTGTTAGCTTTAAATGAACTTATAAGTAGTCAGAAAAGTGAGTATGACAAATCTAATAGTGTAACAAACCTAAGTGATGATGATAAGAAATCTATTATGTCTATTAAAGACGATCAAATGCAAGTGAACTTATCTAGGAGTGCTGAGGTTATAGGTAGACAATTTTTTATATCTAATGGTAAAGTGTTAGCTACTAAAGTTGTAATAAGTGAAGATCCTATAACTAAAAAACCAATATATTCTACAGTAGATAGTGTTACAATATCTAATATGCACTATAAAGTAGGTATGTCCATATTAAAAAGTATGGAACAAGATGGTTTTGTAAATATAGAAGAGGAAGGTACTGTTATAAATGATGTAATAGATAGAACAGAAAATTTAACTAATTCCAGTAGAGATTGGAGTAAACCTACTAGAAAAGCTATTACTGCTACACTAAACTTAGATAAGATAACATTTAATGAAATATCTGATAAAGAAATAAAAGCTTTAAAAACAGGTAAAACTAACTACACAACTATACATAAATTAGTTACTGGTATAAGAGCATTATCTCAAGTTATTTTACCAGTACATGAGACTAAACCTACACATACAGTAATGAATAGAAAAGAACTAAAAAAGAGAGATGCTTTCTATACTACTGATTCAACCGATAAAGCTAGAGAGTATGTACATGAAAGTGAAGTAGTAATAAATAAGTACTTTATGGATGTATTAAAGCATATAAAAAGTATATACGATGAAAGTAACGATGAAACTGAATTTATGAGATTATTAAACGAAAAAGGTTTTGATTATGAGACTTTGGTTCATATGTTCGGTATTCAAGGTATGGAAGGTAAGCATGAAGATAGAGAAGTATCTATAATAGGTCAAAATTTATCTAAGAAAACTCCTTTGTTTGAGTTAGTAGCTAACTTAGATTTATTTTATGATGAACAAGGTAATTTAAAAAGTGTACACAATATATACAATATAACTAAGAATAGTAGACTAGGTATGCTTAATAGTGTTGGTAATAGCCAATCTTCTGTATTTATAAGACATTTATTCACATCTAAAGGCGAAACATTAAATCTAACTAATAAACTAGAAATGGCTAAAATAGCAGAAGATTTGGCATCATCTATAAAAAACTTTAAAATAAAAAATGCTAAAGGTAAGTTAATAGAACTAACAAAAGATGATGTATCTGAATTTATTGCTAATCCATCTGGTGATAATAAGTTAACTAAACTAGTTGATATGTTTGATAAGCTATTCAAGTCTGATACTATAAATATAGAACAACAAAAAGCTTTTCTAACTAATGTACAGAATGAAGGTAGAGCTAAGTCTTCAGAAGTTGTAGAAGTACTATCTGCCTTGTCTGACATAAGAGAAGCTACTAATGAAGGTAGAACAGAAGTTATTACACAATATTCTACTAAACCAGATGGTACAGCATCAGGTGTTACTTTTCAATTTTTACAATCAATGGGCTACGCTAAAACATCAGATGACAAACTACTTAAAACATTAGGTAGGTTAGGTATGATAACTGGTAACAGTATCAATACTGATGAAACTTTAAAAGATGTATATAATATAACATCTAATTTTGTTAAAAGTTTAATTGCTACAAGCAAAGAAGAGGAAGATATAGATGAGGATTCTATAATACCAAGTGCTTTAACAGAGGATAATAAAAAGAAAGCTGAGAATTTAAAACAAGCATTAATACAAGTATTTCATGACAATATAAGAGACATGGTTAAAGATCCAACTATGGTTATTAACTATAATCAAAAAAGAGCTGGAGCATTATCCACTATGGCTGATAGCATAGTTGATAAGATATTAGATAATATAGATGAAAGTATGCCTTATATTAGATCTCTTGGTATATATGAAGAAACTACTACCGATACTAACATAAAAAAAGATACTGAGCTTAAAACTAAAATAAAAAACAAACTTATCAAAGATAAAAACTCAGTAGTTAATACTTTATTTGATACAGTAACTAAAGAAGTATCTCCTATGGTTAGTAAGAGAATAGATTTACTTACTAAATTGTTCAATAAACTACAAACATTACAAGAAGGTAAATTGTTAAAGATATTACCTGCTATGGCTGTATTAGATAGTATAGGTACAAAAGATACTAGAAAACATGGTATGCCTTTAACTAAGACTATGAATATACTAAGAAAAACAGATGATGGTAATGTAGTTAATACTATGGAGGAAGTAAATAATCTAAATACTCTTGTAGTTAGTGTTATCCACTCAATGGACTGGGCTACTATGGCAATAGCTATAAATAATGCTATGCAAGTATATTATGAAACATATGGAGAAAGGTATAAAGGAGCTTTAATTCCTGTTCATGATGAATTGGTAGCATCACCAAAGTTTAATACTATATTTGAAAAAGAATATACTAAAGCAATGGCTGAAGTTGTATATAAATACTCTCCCGAAGAACAGTTAGCTAATCAAATAGAGTTAATAGGTAATTTAGATGAAGAGGGTAAAAATTTAATTAGAGAAGCTAGAGAAGCTACTGAAACTAAAAAAAGTAATATGGATACATATAAAATAAATGTAAAACCTGGTGTATTATTTGGTAGTAATGATAGTGAAGTAGAAGTAAACGTAGAAAATAAAACAACTGATGTAGATGGTAATGTATTAACTGAATTATCTAAAAAATCTAAAACAGTAAAAGCTTTTATAGATTTAGGTAAAACTATATTTAATACTAACAAAGAAGATAGATATGATGATAAAACACAAAAAGTATATATAGACTTTAAAGGTAATAATGGCAATCTAGAAGAGAGAGTAGAACATGAAATAACTCATTACTTTACTACTGAGTATTTAGTTAAGCATTATAATGATGTATTTAATACTGAGGTAAACAATGAAGAAGTTAATAGAATACGAAGTCTATATGCTACTATAGATAAATTATCCAACAGAAAAAATGAATTAGATAAAAAATCTAACTTATTTAAATTGTTAGATAATTGGTCTGGTAATAAAGAAAATAACTATAGAATGTTAGCAGAGTTCTTATCAGAGTTTAATTCCAGTAAAACTTTTAAAGAAGATGTAAAAAGTATATCAGATACAAAAGAACTAAAACCATTAATTCGTTTAGTTGAATATATAACTAAATCAGTAAAACATTTTATTGCTTCTCTGGAAGGTAAACAAGTTGATCTAGTTATAGATTATAATTCAGTAAGTGATGTTATAGATGATATAATAAATACATCTATAGAAGGTAAAACTGGTAGAATTACTAGTAGTAAAAAAAGATATAAAGGATATACAGAAGATTTAGAAAATGCTTTTGATGATACTACACTATTTTATGATAAATATGAACCTTATACAGTAGAAAGGTTAGCTACAAAGGTATCAACTAATATAAATGATACTATGAAGAAATTAGTTACCGATAAAGCTATAAAACTAACTTCTAAAGGTATTGATAAAATAGATAGTGTTTTATACAGAAAAATGCCTAAGTATGCTAAAGCTAAAGATTATGTAGTAGATATATATAATAGTAACGAGCATATACAACAATTGATGCACACTATGAAGGTAGATAATTTCTCTAAAGCAGGTAGGTTAGTTAAAAATAAAGTTTTAAGAATGATAACTAATATAAAAGAAGAAGCTACAAAGAGAGAAAGTATGATAGTAAGTGAATATAATAAACTTACTAGAACTTACAGCAAAAAAGATAAAGAAGCTGTATATGAGTTAATACAAGGTTTACCTTTACACAGAGTATTTTTATCTCCTGTTGAATTATCTACAAAAGAAGATATTGATAATAGAATTTTGGAGTTAGAGCATAAATTAGGTAAAAGAGTTAATAAAGAAGTAGTAGATACAGTAGCATATTTAAAAGATGGTAAACTAAGAGCTAATACTATTTATAGCATAGAAAAAACTTATGGTTATACAAAAGAAGCTAAAGAAGTAGAAGAGTTAGTAGCATTAAAAGCTATTACAGGTAACGGACACTTAGATGCTTTTATAAAACTAAACAAACATAAAGAGTTATTAAATTTTATAAAAGATAATGTATTAGCTAGAAATACTTTATTATCTGATATTGATAACAATGCACCTATACATAAAAACCAAGATGTATTAGACGGTAACTTTAGATTTAAAACTGTAAGTATAGATGATATAGATCATTACTCTTATGATGAAAATCATGGATGGAAGATATTAAAAACACCAACTAAAGATACGTTTGGTATTGTATATAGAGAAGTAATTGATGAAGAATTTACTGATAATGCTGGTGTAACTGAAGACTATAGAAATGAAGGTATACCTTATCAAGCACAAGATGACTTTACTGATAACATATTAAATAATAGAATACTACTAACTAAAGAACAGAAAGAGAAAGTAGGAATAGTAAAAGATGCTGGTACACTACTAGCTAATAGTGTAAATCATTTGTATAAGATAAAAGAAACTAGAGCTATTAGATCAATACTAGTAGCAGATGGTATTAGATATAAATTAGATGGTACTAATGAGGGTTATAACAAAGTAATAGATATGATAACTAATGAAACTTTAGATCATCCATGGTTCTTAGCTAACACAGACGATAAAGCACTTAGATATGAAGATTTACCAAAAGAAATAAAAGCTAAATATAAACCTATAAAAACAAGACTTAGTAAAGACGGTAAATTTAATGAAAAAGTATGGTTAGTTAGAAAGGATATGGAACACTGGTTAGTAGGACAACATGCACATTCATTCTTTAGTAACTCTAAATTACAAATGACATCTAAGTGGTTAAAAAACTTTATATCAATGTGGAAAATAGGAGCAGTCATAACTAATCCTAAAAAACTAATGTTAGATACAGTGTCAAATAACATACAGTTAGGTATCATGGGAGTACCACTTAGTTTTTCCACTAAAGTACAAGCAGATGTAGTTAAGGATTATAATAAATTTATAGAAATAAGAAATCTAATAACTAAATACGAAATGTTAAAACTATCATACCCTGATAATAAAGATATTTATAATAGTAAGATAAGAGTATTACAGAATAGGCTAAAAGGTAATTTAGTTGCTGAAGGTAGTGATTTAGGGTTTATAAATTCATTATCATCTGATATTGTAAATCAAAGTAACCATACGGTAAAAGGGTTAAGTAGGGATATAAAAGAAGTATTAGATTGGTTTACTAAAGATAAAAAAGGTAATCCTAATAAACTAAGTAAAATACTAGAGGTTGCTTCTATCGCAGGTTATGATGGTCCAGCTATACTGAACAAATTTGGTAAAAAACTGCTAGAATTGAAACTATCACCTAAAGAGATGGATAACTACATAGTAAAACTAAGTAATAATCTAAAAGATATAAAAGATAGTAAAGATGCTACTGCTAAATTAGAGCAATTATTACTTACACCTAGTAATGAACTAGTAAAATTAGGAACTACAGTAAATGATATAACTGATTTAACATTTAGAATGGCTTTATATAAACATTTAATAAGGAATGGGGTTAGTAAAGATGAGGCAGAGATAACAGCTATAGAAGCTACAGCAGATTATAAAGAAGAGTTACCATTGCTTTGGAAAACATTAAGTAGATATAATATAGTCAAATTTCCAGCATTTAATCTAAGATCATTAAGACCTATATTACTGATGTTAAGAAGAAGGGGTGTTAGTAGTATTGGTGAAATGTCCCTGCATGAAGAATTGAATTTAGGACAGTATGAGAGTGTATTAGATAGTATGGCTAGAAAAGTAGAACATCCTATGTCACTATTAGATAGTCCATTAGAGGCAGTAGGTATTGATAGCCTTATACCAGTCCATATGTGGTAGTAAGGAATTAATCCTTACTTACTTCTGTAAAGTATGTATGAAGTACTATGATTACTGATACTATTAATAAAAATGGTATCATTATCCAAGCTAAGTACATACCACTTATAACTATACCAGCTATTAATGAGCCAAATATAAAAGTTTTTATCAAAGCTTTCATTACTTACCTTTTAGTTTACAAGTAGAATAATCTACCGGCTGTTGTACGAAATTAGGATCTTTCTTCCATTTTTCATCAGACCAATCTCTTGAAGCTTGTTCTGGATCTTGTGGTCTTTCATTAATATGCTTAGCTACTTTTTTCATAACTAAATCTAAATCATAACCATTCAAAGCTAGTTCATTAGCACTTAAAACTATAACATCTGCTATAGCATCTATTAACTCGTTAGTATCTCCTGATTTTAGAGCTTCTACATACTCTTGTAGTTCCTCTTCTATAGTAGTTACAAACTTACCAGAAGGTTTTAAAATCCTTCTATCTTGTCTAAATTTAGTTAAACTATCTTTCCATTTCATTTATTTCCTTTAACCAAAGTCAGGATTATCTGATAACCCCTGTTGTATCTCATAAGCTACTTTATTCTTTATAGTTTTACTTTCCAGTAACTCCTCTAGTTTAGCAATAGCTTTAGTCCTAACATCAAAAGGAGCATCACTTACTTTATACTCCTCTATTTTTCTTTTTATCTGTTCTACAGTCATCAATACTCCTTTATTATAGGAGGATCATAAACGTTATGTTTGCTGTTTTTATCATCTAAATACCACTTAGTTTGCAATACAGCATTCCATAAAACCCCAAACATAACTATAGTTTCTATAACTAGTTCCATTAGTAATTATCCTTCAAATTATCTTTTTCATACTCGTCAATAAGAGTATTTACATACCACTTTAACTTTTCTAGATCTTCTAAACCATTTTTCTTTTTAAATCTAAGTAAGTATTTAAGACAATTACCCTCTATAAAACCTAAGTTATTAGCTCTAATAATATCAATAGGTTGTATAGCAAAGGACTCATAATGAGATCCTCCTACTTGTTTTCTGTGGATCTTATCATTATTATCACAAGAGTTCTCTAACATTAATAATAACTGTTTAAGCTCTACTGCTCTAAAAGTTAACTGCATATAATACTTATCGTTACTTAGACTATGTTCTGCTGGTAGGTTTGCTACCCTCTCTAGTTCAGACTCTACTTCAGCTAAATCCTTTTTTACATCATCTTTATTAAATTTACTTCCAGTGGTCATATTTTATATCCCCCCAATCACCTTCAACTTGTTTAGAATACTCTGAAACAACTCCCGAAAAGAAATCTGATAACACTACACCTAATATGTCATCCATAAATGGTATAGGGTTCTTAGTGATATTATAGTTACGTTTCATACCAAGCTCATTTAAAGCGTTATCCGCCATATATTCAACGTAGTCTTTAAATACCTGTTTATCTTCTACATGAGGAGGGTTAAGGTAATCTATAAGAACTTTCTCATAAGCTACTATTTCCCTAGCTGCTCCATAAATGTCTGCTTTTAGGTCATCATCCCATATGTCTTGATTCTCTTCTATAAAGGTACGAAATAACCAAGCATTACCTTGTAGGTGTTCATACTCCTCACGGATGCTATAAATTACTATGTCACACAAGCCAGGATACTTACCTAATTTCTGAAATACCATTAGTGCTGCAAATTGGGCAAATAAAGATACGCCCTCAGTGTATGCTGCGTATACACCTAACATACGAGCTATATCTCTACGGTAGACTGAATCCACTTCTATATTAGATAAGTCCATAGCTTTGTAATCTTCATACTTCTTAACTATAGCCTTATCTATGTACTCTAGTTTATTACGCATAACTGGTATATCTAAGAAATCTGAGTATATACTTACAGGTAATCCTATAGTTTCTGTAAACAGACTATAGTTATCTATATGAATATACTCTCTAGCATTAAAACTAGATAACATAGCCTTAACTTCCATAGGTTTGAATATACGAAGCATAGTAGCATATCCACGACCAACCTGAATTTCGTTAGTAGTGAACAACATCATAATCTTTTTGATATACTCTTTCTCTTCAGGTGAAGCTTTCTGATAGTCTTTTACATCCTGTGATAAACTAATCTCATCTGATGTCCAATGCTTAGCTTCTTGAGATTTAAAATAATCCCAAGCCTTTTGGTACTTAAACGTACTACCTGTTTTAAAGACGGGAAGACCTGTCTCTTTAATTAAACTCATTTCTCTGTCCTTTCATTATCTATAAATACTTTTTTAAGTAATTCACTCTGTGTTATTTTTACTAGTAAATAGGTATCTATTACAATTACAGTGTATTTATTTGTGTTCCTATATCTACTGTCTATTAATTCATTTTTATAATGGTCTGCTTCATATATATTTAAAAATGATCTTTCGTAGTTTACTATATGATTATCTCGTAAATCAATAACTATTACTGTAAATATAGGAAATCTACATCTATAATCTTCATATAAAGCTACAGTTTGAAAACCTCTTCCCCACATACCATATGTCTTTATTAGAGTATTTTTACAATCCTCTACAGTATAAGTAGTAGTATTTTGATTCTTATTATTTATTTTGTATAAAAAGTATAATAAAGGTATACATATTAATATATAAATTACTACATTTTCTGAACTCATTCTATTTCTCCGAGACTCTCTAACTCTAATTGCCTTATGGATATATCTGACATATTTCCCCAATCTGCTATAAATATCTCTCTACGTAACTTAGTTTCTGCTTTTTTCATAGGTTCAATAAAGTCTTCTTTAAAGTCATTAAAATATGACTTTAAAGTATAGAAGTTACCATCAGCAAATGGATCAGTACCTTTATTATCTATATCTTCAAAATATAGGAAGTTACCGTCTGTGGTTATTGACAAAGGCGTATCAACTATATTTAGTAGTGCGTTTTCTTGATTATCCTGAATAAACTTATGTATTGTGTACCATACAGGTTCTGCTGTTATTTTTATTTCTTTAATTAAACTCATTTAATGCCTCCTAACAACAAGACGGACAACTGTCGGATAGAAGGTCCGCCTCTTTAGTTTCTATTTTCTTTCTGCCGTCTGATGATGTTGAAGCTCTACTACCTGCCGTACTTCTTAGATAGTATAAAGACTTTAAGTTCTTTTTCCAAGCTAAGATATGTAAATCGGATATAGTTTGTACATTACTATTAGCTGGTATAAACAGATTAACAGATTGACCTTGGTCAATAAACTCTTGTCTATCACTAGCTTGTTGTATAACATGTCTCTGATCTATCTCAAAAGCTGTTTTAAATACATCTTTAGTATAGTCATCCATCCATTCTAAATGTTGTACAGAACCTTCATGTTTTTGTATTGAAGCCCATTGTCCATCTATCCAATATTGTTTTTCTGGTACAGTTGTATGTGGTAATGCTTTATCATAGATTTCTTTATCGTAATAGTCATTTACTGCTCTACCCAAATATTTATTCTTAATGGGAAAACTACCTTGTTTAACTTTCTTAGTATAACTATTAGTGATGATAGGTTCTATACCACTAGATGTAACATTACATAAACTAGATATACTCATAGTTGGGGCTACAGCCATAGTAGTTATATTTCTTCTATGTGTGCCCAGTTCTTTAGATATAGGACATCTAGCTGATTTAGGTAATGAAGCTTGGTATTCATCTATAGTTTCTCGTATAAACTTAAATGCTTGTTTATTTATACCTACAGCCATAGGACTCTCAAATGGTATATGTTTTCTTTGTAGATAACTATGATACCCCATAACACCTATTCCGATACTACGTTCATACATAGCTGAACGTCTAGCATTTTCAAAACCTTCTCTACCATTAGTTTTATCTATAAAGTCTTGTAGTACATTATCTAAGAAATCGTTAATATCTATAATGAATTGTTTATTGTCTTTCCATTCATCATAATATTCTACATTTGCAGAAGCTAAACAACATACTGCTGTATAGTTTGTATCTGTATGTAGATAGATTTCTGTACAGATATTACTAGATGTAATATCCCAACCTTTAAGATAATATTCTTCAGCTTTTTGCCTATTAACATTATCTATAAAGAATAGGAATGGTTCCGTTGTATTCTACATAAGCCGCAACACTCATGTACGTTCTCAGTAGTACTTGTTAGTACTACATGAACTGCTTATACTTTCGTATAAGACTAGACTATATCTTCACCTACAGCTTTACCTGTTTAGGTGTTGTGTATTTCCACTACCATCAGCTTGTAGTGTACTCCCTCTCGGGATAGTCGTTGAACTGAATTACAGTTATTTGTACGATTTAAAATTAACTACTCTACGAATAGTTTCCTTATGAACATTGAATTTTTCAGCAAGTACTTTTATACCTAAAGCACTGTAGTTGTTTCTTATATATTCAATGTCTTCTAGTAAGAATTTGCTATTTCCATGATTTATACCACGTGGTACGCATTCTGAGGTTATTAGTCCTGTTTTCCAAGCATGTTCGTTATTTTCTTTATTACTGCACCACTCTAAATTAGTATAATGATTATTAGTCTTATCTCCATCTATATGATTAACTTGTGGTAAGTTAAACGGGTTTGGGTGATAAGCCATACATACCAATCTGTGTGTAGCTAAGTTTTTGACAAGCCTACCAGAACCATCATCTGCATACTTAGTTACAGCAGTTTGTCTATATCCTTTGGTCTTTTTGAGGTTACTCATAACCTTTCTGCTATCTAAAGATATAATATACCCTTCTTTTGCTGCACCGTACTTAAACGGGCTATTTAGAGGTATTATTTTTATACCTGAAGGCAAAGGTAATTTACTGTATATGTCTTTTAGATTCCTAGTTATTTTATTTAGTATACTCATTGGTATATTATAATTATCTACAAAGTAACTCTTAGGATGTATATATAACTCTGTAACTACTTTATGTAGTAATTCATCACTTATTTTAAATCTTTTTTGTTCTAATGCTTGATGTATATCATCTATACCTTCTAACATTAATCTTTTCTGTAATTCTAGCTGCTGATTGTCCATTGCATACCCCTTATATATTTTTTATAAGTGTATTATATCGTCTCTATTATTAAACGTTCATTAAAGGTTACCCCTTAATTGTAGTTAGACACGCTTTAGGATGTTCCAGCAATTAACACAATATACATTATACATTTCTGTATAACTGGGCAATTTGTTCACCCCCAATAGTAGTACGCATTTCTAGTAATTTAGTCCATATCTCTTTAGCATCTATAGTAGTTACCACTTCATTACTAACAGGACTTCTTAGGTCATACACACTATCCATTATTACACATTGCATAAATAAGTCATCTATAACTACACCATGATGTAGTTCAGGAGCTCTTCTAGATTGATCTCCCATAGGTGAACGTAAATCTATAAATTCTAATATCTCAGGATGCCATACAGGAAGATAAGATGCTGATGCACCTCTTCTAGTACCACCTTGTGATATAGCTTTAGATAATTCCTCATCTACATTCATAAAAGGTATAACACCACTAGAATGACCACCTTTAGATATAGAAGCACCTAATTCTCTAACATCAGACCAATCTCTGCCTACTCCACCACCTTCAGAGGATAACCAAGAATATTCATTCCAAGAATCAAATATATCTTTACGATTATCTCCTACTTTCTGTACATAACAGCTAATAGGTAATCCTCTGTCAGTACCCCCATTAGATGAAATAGGAGTAGATGGATGCCAATAGTAATTTCTTAGGTACTCTTTTAACCTAATCTTATGTTCTTCATTATTAGCATAAGCACCACATATTCTTTCTAACCAACCTTCATAGTTCTCATTTTTTAGAAAGTAAGTATCTTTATATAATGCTTTACTAAATTCTGGGAGATTTTCCCAACCTCTTTGTTCCATTATCTTTCCTTTACATACTTAATTAATTCGTTGACAAAGTTTCGTGTTTCTAGCTGTGTGTGGGGGTCTTTACCTCTTTGGTTATAAAAATGTTCCCAACTGTTAGGGTTAAGAGTATTAAAACCTATTGTGAATGGTCTAATTTTTAGCATATCTACACCACGATTGTAAATTTCTTTTCGTTTTACACCTGCTTTTTTCATAAGATCTATTAAATCATTTGGTGTGCTGTTCGGGACAATATGATTCCATTGAGGCTGTGCATTTATCTCTAAGTCACTATCTATGAATGCCATATCTTCTAAATACTTTTTTACCCCATCAGGCATAAAATATCCATAATCCACATCACTATATCTCGCACTATGTGATAAGAACTGTACTTGACTATGCGTTCTGATTTGTTGATATACAAAATAAGGGACTCTTGCTGTGAATACTTTGTAGTGTGTAAAATCTACATACTGTAAAGCAGCATCTAATCCTATACCGAGATTTAAAAGCTCTCTTAGATTTGTGTGATATAAATTTGTTTTCTTCTCTATAAGCCCAAATGATTGTATAAAATCGTTATATACCATAGTAGGTGTTATTGTATCTTTGTTCATAATACACGGAACAAAAGTAAATACAGATGATGGATTATCACCATAACTCTCCTTCATAAGCCTCTCTGTAAGAGAATGCGGGTTTTTAATATCCTTATCTCTTACCACTTGGCATATATCCGCTAAATATCTATCAAGTTCCTCTCTTGTGTTTTCTTGCATAGGTTTTATTTCTACAATATCGTAGCTCATCTTAATACCCTTGTTTATCTGCTTCTATAAGAACTTTTCTTATTTCTGGTTTACCAACAGCTAAAGTTAGCTTTCTGATACGTTTACTACAAGCTTTAGTAGGTTTATTCTCATAAGCCTCTACTTCTGTTGCTAGTTGCTTAGCATCTTTAATTAGTTTTGTGATTGTCTCTTTTACTGCTTCTTTCACATGTTTTCCTTTATACTTAAAATTGATGAACACTACTGGGATCGAACCAGTAACCGTCACTCTTAAAAGGAGGACAGCTCTACCTGTTAAGCTAAGTGTTCGTATGTGTAGATGTTAAGGGCACCTACAAACCTACTTCTTATTTCTGGTAGAAGCCAAACCAAAGAAAAATTATAGCAATAACATAGGTAAGATAACTCTATTTACCATACTGAGTTTACAGTAACCTAGTATTAAAACCTCTATTTAGCTCCAAATTTCTTTTTACCAAAAGAAGGTTTAGCAGTTGTAGTTGTACTACTTCCAGCAGTCCCTTTAGGTCTTTCAGCTTTAATCCACTCTTCTACCTGTTCGGATGTTACACCATCTTTATATTTTACATTATCAAAGTATTTAGTAGATTTTTCTAAAGACACACCTACTTCAGTTTCATTTACAATTTCTTCAACAGAAGCACCATCAGCTCTATAGAAACCTTTAATTACTTTCTTTTCAGTAATATTTCCATTATAAGCACCATATTCCATTTGTACCCACATTTTAACTTCTAAGTCAGCAAACTGCTCTAATACCGCTACATCTTTATCCGCACCATCTTTACCAATAGGCAGTACTGCTTCAATAGGATCTTCTACTACATCTATATCTGCAATAACACATAGTTTATTGAACACTTTAGCACTAAATGCTTCACTACCATCATTGTTTTGTAATCTTAGTTGTCCATAGATTGTTTGTTTTTGTCCATTATAATCTATATAGAAGTTAACAGTAGGAGCACCAAATTCATTTACATCTACAATAGGAGCTAATATAGTTACATCATATAAACCTGATTTATTTATGTAGTTACTTGCGCCTTTTTCCTCAATATCTTTACTCTCTTTACTTACTTTGAAAAAACTCATTTTTATTCCTTATTTTGTTTTTAGTTTATGTTTTTGGCTTTATAGATGTCGGGTTTAAACATCTCCCACTTTCTGGTACGTACTTCTACTTATAGTTTATCCTCATTTCGGAGTAGGGTTGAAATAATACCTGAGTATTATAAAACTAATCTTTAATATATGTTTTTATCTTTTAACTCTTTAACTCTTTTAGAGTTATCTATCCAATTAATTGTAGGTAGTCCTTTATAGGATTTATCCCATATAAACCAAGCGTACATAATAGCATTACTAGCTTTAGAGTATTCTCCGTTTTTATACATAGGTTGTCTATTAGAGAATAGTAATACTTCTTTAAGGCACCTAGTAGTATTAAAGAAATTGTATCTAGCTGTACTCTCTAGAAAAGTAATCTTTAAGAACATAGCTACACCTTTATTAGCTATTTTTAAAGATTTTTCTACAAAAGGCATCAATAAATCTTTACTATAGGGAGGATTGGTTATAACCCAATCGATCTCTTGTTCTATGTCTTCTTTTAAGAAATCTACGTCTGTAACCACATCTTTGTTGCCATAGTCATATAAATCTGACATGTATAAAGTACAATTAGGTAACTTGTCCTTTACTACTTTACCTATATGCCCTTTACCTGCTGCTGGTTCATATACAACTATACCATCTTTAAAACCATAGTTATCAAATAAGCTTTCTGTACTTGCTGTTGGTGTAGGATAAAAGTCTGTTTCACTTCTATCACTTATACCTTTACCACCCGTTATTAATGATACACCTGCCATGTATCTCCTTTATATTTTAACCCAATCTTGTCCTCTATATACTAGAACTATTGGTTTTTTATATTCTACTTCGATTTCCATAATACCACTTCTTACTATTATATCTTCAGTAATACCCTTTATCCATGACATTATTTCATCTATATCTTCATAGTCTCTTAGATCACCATATATCATTAATGTAGCTAATACCATTCCAGTATCAACTATGTTATAGTGATATTCTAGTGGTCCTTCACTACCAGATGGTATAGAATAGTTATTTATTTTAGGTAAATCTCCATAGTCTATACCATCTATTCTTATACTGCAATTTACATGAGTCCATACACTCATAATACGAACTCTTCACTATCCGTATTTAGAGCTTCTAGCATTTCTATATGCTCATTTATATCATAAGTAGATACATCTTGTGATTCTTCTATATCTAATATAGACCTACATGGAAATTTAGATGTTTTATGGTGTATTGTTCTTTTATTGCCTTTTACCTCTATATAAGCAGCATTATCAAGTACACTCAACCATGCTCCAGTTTTCCCAAAACTACCAGAACAAGGTATTCTAAATTTAGCTGTATCAGCATCATATAACACGTGTCCTGTCATAACTATATTTATACCAGCGGGTATAATCTCTTCTTCAAAGAAAGCGTTTAAAGCTAATATATCTTTAGATAGATTACTATATACATTAAATCCTGTATATTTATCATTACAATACTTATCTATACTATTAGTTAGATGTGTAATACTATCTATAACTATAGTTCTAGGTAATTTACCATAACGTTCTTGGTACTTTTCTACCTTTTCATGTAGAGTATCTATAAAGTGTTCTAACCCTTCATACTTAGCATACCTATAATGTGCTACCTTACCAGTAAAAGCTTTATTATCTGTTGATACAACTAAAGCATCTTTTATATTACTTATGATTGTAGTCTTACCACTATTTTCTAATGCGAAGATACCTAATTTAATTCCATTACTCATTTATTCTCCTTATATTGCATTTATGTCTTTTAAACAACCTAAAGCTAGATTAATAGCATCTAAATCACTCAAGTACTCTACCTCTGTATTAGTTATGTAATCCCGTAAACTATGTAAATGTTCTTTTATCTCATTATTTAATAAATAATCCAAAAAATCCTCATCACTTAGCTTATCTTCTTCCCATAACTCCCAGTTAGTTTTGATAGTATCTTCTACTACATCATCCATTATTCCTCCTCTTTTTCTAATTTTATTTCTTGAGGATTATAAAATACGTTAATCGTCAAAGTATACAAGACGCAATGAACGAAGTGAATAAGTCTTTATACTTTGTAAGAGTATAAGTATTTTATATATCCGAAAGAATAGAGCTTTAGCTCGTACTAAGCCAAGTGCTAACTTCTATCACTACTTCTTACCAAAAGGACTACTCTTAGCTTTATTTTCTGCTTTAGCCATCAGTCTTTCAGAAGCAGTCATAGTCAACTTCTTTGTGCTAGACTTGTCATTTTTCATAGCTGTAATTTTAGATTTTAGCATTACATAGTATAAATCTAGTTCCTTATCATCAATAGTTACTTTAGCTGTAGCTTTATTATTCGTACCTTTCTTTGTACCATAGTAGGCTACAAATTGAGATGAGTTCTTTAGTTGTTGGATGTACCCTCCAGTGAAATCACTACAAGTTTTACCTTCTGGTGCTATTTCCTCTATAATGTCATCTAATATCATTACTACTTCCTCCTGTGTTAAACTTAATACGTTTGTATCAAATGCTTCTATTATTTGCATACTAATACTCCTTACGTTATTTACTTTATTAAATATTCTTAATACTATTAAGATTTCTAATTATATCTTAATACTCTTAATAAAATGTTAAATTCCTTAAGAGTATTAAATATTATAAATACAGTTAATAGTATTACTAGTATTAAGTTTTATGTAAAATATTAATAATCTTAACTTTGTATCTAATATCTATTATCTACACCTAAACCTCTCATCTATTTCTCTACCTACACCCATCTCTCCCCAAAGGGAGATAAACTGATATGTCCATTAAATTATTTTTGTTTTAATTCCATAGATTTAAAAACTATATGTAGATACTCTGGATGTTCTTTAACTAGTTTAATACTATCTATCATAAGCTGTAATGTATCATCTAGCATATCCCAATCATCTTGTGTTATTTGATGGTATAAAGGAGTAAAAGTACTAACATAGTCTTTCATAAGTTTCCCTGTTTTCTCACTAATTCTACCAACATTATGTCTAGTTATGTAACCTATACATATTCTATCTATATTATAACCATTAGCATTAGCCATTTTAGCATAAGCTAGACTTTGTATTAAATAACCAAAGTTAATCTCTTTAGGAGCAGATAGACTACTAGTAGTTTTCCAGTCATATACAGTACCTGATACTATATTACCATTTAGATCTTTACAACTAAGTATATAGTCTGCTGTTCCTTTTAGCCAATAACCTTTTTCTAGTTCTAGTTTCATAGGTACTTCACTATGACCACCTATTAAGTTTAGATTGTTAAGACTATCTACAGTTGACATAATCATAGGTTTATAGTTACCTAATATAATATCAGTATCTAGATCATCTATCTCTTTATACATCTCATCTATATACTCTTCTACCTTAGTATTAAAAGTATCTTTATCTTCTTGTGAATCTAGATTACCTTTTAGGTATTGTTCTAATCCACCGTGAACCACAGAACCAAGCACACTACCTGTTGAGCCTTTAAAACCTTCTTCACCTAAGATATGTTCTTCTGCCCATAGCTTAGGATAGTTAAAGAATTTACCTATACTAGATGGAGATATACCAAATCCATCTACTTCTATATCATTATAGCTGAACATTATATTTACCTTCTTCTATACCTTTTCTTATACCTTTTACGCTTTTAACACCTAACCATCTGCATAGATACTTAGTTGTATTTTTACTAAAGTCCCAATCTTTAAACAAATATATACAATCATCATTGCCCCATAAAGCTATTACACTTTCGTAACTAGTAAGTATAATACCATCAGGTACTCTTATAGAGAAGTGATTTTCACCTAGCTTTGTTACTTCATATTTAAACATTTAACATCCTCTTGTTTCATTATATCTTTCTTCTAGATAATCATCTAAACCTATAGAATCCGTTATCTGTAACTCTACTCTATCCATACCCCAATAACCTTCTATAAGTAAGTTATCGTTGTAAGAATTAGTAGTAATATAAATATTAGGACCTCCCAAAGCTACTGCTATACTACCATAGTTATATCTTAGTTGATCATCTACAGTGTAAGTAATGTCATAACTATCACTAACTAAATCAAAAGCATTTACACCCTCTTCTATAGATTTAACTATATTTTTACACCCTCTTTCTAAGTTCTTTTTACTATCTTCCATCTAGTAACTCCTTTATTTCCTCTTCCGTAGCACCGTTAGGTAACTCTACTAATTCAGCCCAGTTATCACCATATTCACCAGCACAACCTAATGATATTCTCTGGTTTTCGATGAAAGGTTTACTCATAATATCTATGATATTATCGTTTAACCATTTAATTATTTTTACATCTTTTCTTATATTAAAGTAAATAGCGTCATATATAGTAGAAACAACTCTTACATCATCTTCATAACCATTTTCTTCTATCCTTAGATTTATTTCATTAATAGCTATTAAAGTTAATATACTCCAAAATTGACAATAACTGTTATTTAATGTTCTTATATCATTATCATAGTTATCACTATATAATCTACAACCTAAACCAAGATGAAGATAACCTTTATTTCTTACAGATGGTTCTATTTTTTCGTCTCTGTAAGCTTTTAGACCACTATAAAGTTCATGATAATTATTATAAATTTCTTCAGTTACTTTACCACCTTTGTGGTAGTCAGCCATACCAAGATAAGCTAACTTAAATGTTACAGCCTTAGATTTAGATCTAGTTTTATCGTATTTTTCTTTAGCATCTAAAAGTATTTTTATTCTTTCATCTATATTTTCTGTAGCATAAAAAGCTTCTTTTACTTCTTTTAATTCAGGATAACCATAGTGAATAGCATTATACATATGTGAATCATACCCGTATTCAAATATAGCAGATTTAGCATCATCATTAGTTATATTACAGATGACTCTATCTTCAAGTTGGTCATAATCATAGGCACCTACAATAAAACCTTCAGGAGCCTTAAAACACTTTTTTAGTGGTTTACTAAATATAGAACCAGAACTGGGAAAGTTCAACATATTTGGATTGTTACTAGTTGGACGAACGTTATGTTCAATCCACAGTCGTTAATTGTGGATCTGAGTCTATTACGACTCAACTCATACTTTCATATGAGACCAGACTATATCAACATCTTCAACTTTACTTGTTAAGATGGGAACCGTTTCCACTCACTTGAGTGTACTCCCTCTCGGGATAGTCGTTGCACGTTCCTCTATTAGAGGCTTCGCTCAGGATTGCCCACAGCATTATCTGTTTGGGGTTCCCCTGAATTAGATTCCTTTCGACGTAGAATTTCTTCTACGAAGCACTTTGTTGGTTTTTCAATTAAAGTTGTCATTAATTCGGTATAGCCACCTTTATTAATAAGGCGGTCTCCTTTGTACCGTAAACTTTTATAATGACGAAAAAATTGATACTCAAAGAAATAAGCATCTGCTAAGGTATTAAATTCTATAGACCATATAAGTTCTATGTTATTACCTAATTCGTACATTCTTCTTTTAATATCTCTGTAAGTTACTCCGAATTTAAACATTTGTATATCAGGTAAATATACAAAGTATACTTTACCTTTAGCGTCTGTTCTAGTAGTTCGCATCTTCCACGCATTTAAGTCGTTATTGCAATGTGGGCATAAGTGTACAGATTCCTTACTTACTATACTATGTAGCGTTTTAGTAAATTCTCCATGTTGTTTACAGTATAAAGTTATTTTATCATTTACAGATTCAACTTCATTCTTTACTGATACGACTGAAAACTGTGGAAACCTATCTGCTAATATTCGTAAATAGTAATTTATACTTTTTTGATTTTTTGTTTTATTAACTTCTTCTGCACATTTAGGACATCCCCCATTAGCGGAATGTCCTTTTATATGAGTGTACTTTTTTACTAAGAACCTGGTTGGTGTTATCCAATGACTTATCTTATGTTTACTACAAATCACTTCTACTTTAGTAGTAGGAGATATATAGCTAACTTTCGATAAGTCATACTTATCACCGAACTTTTCTTTAGCTTTTACAAAAAATCGTTGTTTTGCCTTTTCATGTCTTATACACTTATTACAGTATTTATCATCCTTATAGTTAGACTTAGGTAAAGTGACTGTATTACCACAATTACCACATATAAAGTCTACATAAGGACGAGTCCTACTCTTACTACCGTTTTTCTCCGGTTTACTTACTCTATATTCTTTAATTACTTTGTTTAAATTACCCATTTATCTACCATCCTATCATTTTTGTATTCTCATCAAATGGTAGTATATAAATAGTTAAACCCAACTTAAATTAATGATTTAGCCCCAAATAATTTAATATTACTGTGCAATACTCCATCTACTGTATAAGCATCAAATGCTTCAATGAACGTCCCTTTAACTATAGCACTAAAACTATGGTCTATAAACGCTTGTAGTATATCTTTAAACTCTTCATCTGTAGTAACAGCTAATACTTGCTCTATATTAGTTCTAGACCATTGAGGTTGTCCTCCATCTGTTAAGCTTATAGGTTCTATACCCATAAACTCAAAAAACTCTATTTTTTGTTTTGAACTGCCTGGATTAAATGGAGGTACTATATCTTCAAACTTAGCATTAGACACAGCATCTTCTCTTACCTTGTTCCATAACCTAGCTTTCTCTTTAGCTAATAACTCCATATATTTAGATACATTAGCTTTCTTATCTATAACTAATCTAATAAAATTATCATCTAAATACTCATTATAAGTTTTTAAATCTTTAACTGACCATTTATCTTTTTTATCATTAGATCTACCAATCTCATCTAAATAAGTATTTACTATGAAAGTCCTTTCTTGTACAGCCCATTTACATTCTTTTAGGTAGTAAGTATAATCTCTACAAGATTTAAGCTTTTCAGCTTTAAACTCTTCATACTTAGTTTTATATTGTTCTTGTTGAAACTTCTGTATAATAGAGTTATTAGCTAATGTAGTCTCTACTTTATCTAATACATCTATTAATGTATTCCTTAGTTCTTCTACAGCATCTTGATCTATATATAGACCTTGGTCCATCAGTTTTATCATATCAGGTATAAGTTTAGATACCACATTATGGTAAAAAAAACTAGGTGATTCTTCTTTAAGGCTTGGGGGTTCAATCGGAAGTAGATCTCTCCAAATTCTTATGTTGTTCATAATTAACTATATCTCCTCTATTTTATACCCATCTATAAAACTTGTGTTACCGAGCCCGTAGGGTATACTTAAACTACAATTATTTATTAGCACATTGTCATCAAAAAGCTGCAAACTTTCTTTTCGTACATTGTAATTAAACTGCTCAGAATCATAATAAATATAATGGTCTTCTATAAATGGTTCTAGTTCTTTGGCGTAACTTAAACCAGTTAGTTTTTCCCACATATCTATGTTATCATCCCATTCCACATCGTCATCATCTAAGTATTGAAATGGTATAAATCTATCTTTATACACTAAGTGTTGCTGGTAGTTGCCACCTCCTACATAGTCGTGCATCATACCACTGAATTTCCTATCTACGAAGTATCCTATAATGAAAAATCTAATAGAATCATCTTCTTTATTTTTAACTATATAGTAACTGGGTTTTAGTGTCATGATAATTCCTTTGGGTTTGTCTTATATGTATAATTTACTATTAAAACATCATATCTATCACTTCTATGCCTAGTACGATACACACTATAATATCCAGTGTTTACTATCATTTGTTCTATGTAATCTTGAGTGTAAGAACCAATCATATGTCTACCTAAGTAGATTTCTATTGGATAACTCTTAGTTTTACTTAGTTTAAGGATAGCTTCATCTATGTACCTCTGATTAAGTAAGTCTTCAGTGTCTTTAGTTGCTGGATCTATAATCTTATTATTCATCTTCTTTCTCCATTTCTTTTAATAGTTCCCATGCTTTGTACGTAGCACACCCATCAATCGCTGAATATCTAAGAAACTTCCTATCTTTAAGATCTTCATTATCATATCCATCTATAAGACACCATTCTGGATGATAATACTCACCCATCAAATGTTTTAATCCTGTATTAGCTTTCCATACTTCTACATGATTCAAAAAACATTTAGCAAATAACTGACCATCGTCATAGTCTCTCACCATCTTTCTTGTTTTAACATAGATTAATTTCATATCAAATAGAGCATTCCAAAAGATAAAACGTTTATCCACATTTACTACCCAATTTAACATAACCTTTTCCATCTGCTCATTAGATATGATTATAACTATTGATTTACTTTCAGATAAACCTATAATCATATGAGTAGTTCTAGTTATAGAAGGAAAACTAAGTCCGCTACTGTTAGACACTAGTTTGCATAGTCTTTCATCTTCTCTGGTTAAGTTGTTTTCTTTTAATAAGGCTTTAGCTTCTTTAATTTCTTCATTGTTCCAGTGAGACCTAGTTTCAAAATCTAACGCTATCTCATACTGTTCTATACTATTTAAAGCTTTTAAAGCACTATAAGTAGTTGTATATACTTCATAGTCTACTTTGATAAAGTCATTCATTTTATTCCTTTATATCTAACACTTTAATTAAATCTCTTAACCAATACGCACTAAACTTTATTGATACTTCTTTCGTATTTACGAAATAGATAGTAACCATAGGATTATCTTTATCACCTAAATCTATAGTTATAAGTATACGTAATGACACTGTGTATTTATTTTTAATTTCTTTACTATTAAATTTAGTTTTGTATCCTTCAAACGTAAATTTATTACTTACTTTTGGTAGGATATTATGTAACTTACGTATCTCTTTAACAGTAAGTTCTCCAACTGCTACAAAATGTCCATCATCTTCTGCGCATAGATAAATCTTATTATTATGCTCTACTAAAGCATGTACACCATAAAACTGTCTAGGTCTACCATCATAAGTGGTAGTACCAATAGTTGTACGTTGTTTATTACCAAACATTTCATCATCTGCTTGTATAATATCTAGTTTAGTTTTCATAATTAACTCAATCTAATATATAATTCATCATCTACTATACTAGCATTAGCCCATCTATCCCATTTTGGGATATCTTTACCTTTAACTAATTTATACTTATTATCGCTATGTTTGTTTATATAAGTAATAACAGTAACTTCTCTTAGATTTCTTTTCATAGCAAATTGAGATAATTTACAATTACTTCTAACTTTTTCACTTGCATACTCATCTAAATCTAATCTATCTTGTTTAGCTAATCTGGATTTATACTTGGGTTTACAAACCTCATCATTTGCTAGTATTTTAGTTATATCACTATTAGGTAAAGGTTTACATCTTTTACCTAATCTACTCTCCTCTTTAACAGCTTTATGTTTATCTAGTTGTTCTTTAAGATGGTTAGGAACTTCTGGTGTATTATTAGATCCAGTATACAATTCATAGTAATGCATAGCTCTATCTTCTACTTCTTGTAGCTTACATTCAAGATCTTCTATCTTATCTGATAGTAACAATACATCAGCTTGTTTTACATTTTCATTGTTGATATAAGCTAAAGCCATTTCACCTTTTAATGTAATTTCTATTTCATTCATTTTAAAATCCTTTTAATTCATCCATCGGAAAATAATCAGTATCTATTTCTGCTATCATATATAAACCTACTTCAGCACAATCTCCACACTCTGTAGTTGCGTTATCTTCACCAATTGTTAGTAAAGCTCTATTCTGTTCATCGTCGTTTATAAAGTCTTCTATAGCATCCACATCTTTGTGTCCTTGATACCATTTTAACCAACTAGCGTAAGCGTATGTGAACTCATTATCAGAATACATACTAAAACAATCATCTATATCTTGTTCTTTTAGTATCATTACGAGTCCGTCTTTATCTTTATTTTTAACTTTTATATATACATCACTTCTATAACCCATATTATTTCCTATATTAAGTTATCACGGAAAAATCTACCTAAGATATTCTTGTTAAAACAATCTTCTCTTTCTATGGCCTCTTCCATAAATAAGCATTTAGCTTCCATATATGTAAGTTCTCTTTTAGTTTTACACAACATAAGTATTCTTTTACCTATCAATACAGCCTCTTTTGGTATATCCTTAGAACTACTTTCATACTTTAACCAATTTGATTCTTTTGATACAATATCAAAATACTCTCTTTTACCTTTAACATTTTTACCTATACGCTTAGAATTAGGTCTCTGAGTACCGTTTTTTAAAGCAGGTAAGGTTTTATATGAGTAGAAAGATTTTTGCCCATAATAGTGATATATAAAATCTTTATAGCTATAATCTAATTCATATACAAAACCATAATAACCTTTTGGTACTTCTGTTATTTCCTTACCTTTATATACCCATTTCATTTTCTTACCCAGTAAGCTAATTCATTATATAAAGCCTTAGCTATATCAAGATTTTCATTACCTAATAAATAAGCTATTTCATTACAATTATCAAAAGTAATAAATTCAGAAATATCTATTGGTTGCAATAGCCCAACATAGATAGTATTTTCTAAAATATCTCTAAGTAACTCTGTTTGCTCATCCTTATCAAGTAAATTTAAATAGTTTTCATCTTCTAAACACCATTTAGCTCTTTCTGCTTCACTACGTTGCATAGCAGTATCATAATCTTCCTCTACTGTACTACTCATATTTTTCCTTTTTTAATTAATTCAAATAACTCTTTTTCTGTTATTTTAGTGAATAAGTCTGCTATCTTATAGCTATTTCTAGATATATCTACATCTGTATTATTCATTTGATGTAACTCTAAAAATCTTATAACACTATCTCTAAGTTTGCCTCCAAAGTAATTAACTAGTAACTTTTCATCGTTAAAGAATAAAGTCTCTATAACTATAGTAGGCTCTATTTTAGATTCTTTATCACTATTAAGTACTTTTAGAAATACTTTATTAGATAGATCAGCTTGCCATTGTAAACCAGTAGCTAAACCTTTAGATAGTACTCTTTGAGTTTTATTATTAGGTTTATAATCAATCTGGCTTACAAGAAATCCTATAAAAGAGCCAATAATAACAGCTCTTGTAGTTTGTCTTTTACTTAAAACCATCTTCTTACCTGGCTTCTTAAAGTATTTTCCATTCTTTGTTCATCCATCGGATCTTCAAAATAGCTATTTATCTCATCTAACAAATCCGATATGTACTTTTCGTCTGCCCCTAAGTCATAAGCATATTTAGCTGCTCTGATCATATTACGACTGGCAGATCCATATTCTGATTCAAAGGCAAATTGGAATGTGGTAAAAGGATTATCTAACAAATCTTTTTGTTGCTTACTAGATAATTGTGTAGGTTTAGTTTTACTATTAGATTTATCTATAGCTTTAAGAATTAAATCTCTAGGGTATAATGGTTCAGCATCAGTAACCGATAATACATCTCTATCTGCGTAACTAAAGAATATCTGACTTTTAGGTAAAACATCAACTGTTAAACCTAACTCATCTCCTAACTCTTTTTGGAAGTTTCTCCAAACTAAACTATCTAAATCTACTATACTAGATAACTCTATAAGAACTCTGAATTTAAAAGCATTAGCTTTATCGCTAGTTCTGGCTATATGATGATTTATATCACTAAGTAATAGATGACACTCTTCATCTGTAATCTTACTATCATCTATATCTAATACTACAAATTGACATCCACCTATAACATTATCAGCACTTCTGACACCATCTTTAAACCTAAAAGGACTATAAGCAAAATCATCTTGTAATAAACCTTCTAATTCATTAAAACTCGTTTCAAAGTATTCATAACCTGAAGCACATTGTTTAGCTCTATCTTGTTTAGAACCTTCTACACTAAGATAAGATACTCCCATAGTTTCTACTTTGATAACTTCTTCATAACATATACCATCTTGACAGGCAGTATATATACCAGATTTATCATAAGCACTAGCTAATCTAACTAACTCTTCTACTTTTCCTTTTGTACCACTACCAGTAATATACTGTAACTTTTTTAGTTCATGTAAATTTAAGAAGCTTTTACCATCTTCAGCTATGTATCTCATATACTCACACATAAGTTCATAGTCTTCTTTAATTAACTCTTTTTCAAAGTTCATTAAATCGTCACTAAACACTTCAATAGTGTTTATAGCATCAACATAATTCTTTTCAGTAATTTCCTCATTACCTTCTAAGATAGCGTAGTTACCACTTAGTTTAAGTGCCTTCCATTGCATGTGTCTTCTAGCTAGTCGATTGATAGGGTATAAAGCTTTCATATCGTCTGATTCAAAAGAATTATACTCTTTATATACATCAAATAATGCTTGAGCTTCTTGATTTATAGTTAATGGTTCTTGTGTAGTATTTTCAATTATCTCAATTGCTATATCTTCCATAGTAGATTGAGCTTTTAAAGTACACTCTCTTTCATTAGCTCTGTACTTAGTTAACTCTTCCACACTATTAAAATTAGGTTTAATAGGCTTTTCAGGACTAAAACTAAATATAGATCTTCTAGCTAATTGAGTATTAAAAACCAGTTTAAACTTGTTCTTAATAGCACCTTCATAAAGTATACCGTCCTGAGAACCAAACCATAAAGCATTTATAGGTAAACCTTTTATACTATCAGTTTGGTTTTCAGCACTTTTTATAATCTTAGCAGGTATGTTACCTAAATCGTAAGCAACAGATATAGTCTTAATAATATCTATTAAATTACCATTAGATTGTAATTCTGAACCTATCTCTGACACATTTGTAGCACCTGCACCTAAATCTCCACTAGCTAGTTCTGCGAAGTGAGTAATTAAACCTTCTACTGTACCAATACCAGCTTGCAAATCTCTAGGTTTTATATAATAAGATAGCCAATCCTCTTTTGTTTTACCATCTAATATAGCTTTTCTTTCAGCTATAGCTTTAGCATTGTCTTTACGATACTGTTCTATCATTTCATAAGCTGGTTTAAGCGCTTTTCTAACCATATTTACACTAGAATCTTTACTGACGCCTGAACCTGCTAGTGCAAAAACTATGGCATTACAAGGAACTATTGTACCATCAAATAGTTTAATATTCTTTCTCATGTGGGATGTAAGTGTTATCAACTCACTCAAAGCTATAGATAATTTTAATCTATATGGTACTTCTCCTGATATAGTATCAAGAGCAGTATTTACAATAGGATGTATCCCTCCATTAAATACACCCTTACTTTCTAAATGTTTATATAACATCTCTTTTGTTGTCATCAATTTTCCTTTTAAATTTATTACAGCCAAAATTAGAATATACTTTCATATATGTACTCATTTTACCCTCAGGATCAACCATTATATCTATATCATTATTACTACACGTATAATCTAAGGATGAATAAAATTTACAATTTTCACAAGTCATGTTTTCAAAACTATTATAAATTTCATTTACTAGGTTCTCTACATTTCCAAGACCCATAACAGCACTTTTTGTGCTTTTCTCTCTAAGTGTATTTATCACTTCGCTTCTATTTAACATTTCTATCTCCTAGAACATTTTTGTATTTCTGTAAATAGTTCTATCTCGTTTAAATCATCACCTAAATTTATAGTGTTAGATAAATCCATAGCATTTCCATAACTATCTGATAAATCATCTTCATATAGATCTCCTAATAAAGCAAAAGTAAACTTTCTAAGTAATCTATCATTTACTACACTACTCATAGTTTCTATAGTTTTTTTATCTCTATGACTAAATAAAGGTATAGACATAAACATATCTTTATCTCTATTTTTAGTAGGACCATTATCTGCAAATACAAGTGTTACTTTTATAAAGATATGTTGTCTTTCTAGCTCTTCAATAGTAGCTAGTAATTTAACACAGTTTTCTATAACTTTATCATTAGTTACACAGTAAGGATAACTAATACTAATATATAGTTCATAGAAATGGTTTATATATCTATGGGATGGTGTAAGTACACATTCTGGATCACCTTCTACATATTTACCGACATCTATTGTTAAACCTTCTGTAGCATACTTGTATCTATCGTAGATTTCATCAGTAATAAGACCTCTTTTAAGTAGGTTTTTTCTTACTAGATTTCTAATATACTCTACATCAGTATTACCTAATTGAGGTTTGCCTCTTAACAACTCTTCTAGGGCTTGTTTATAGCTTATACCACAGTTACCATCTTCTCTTTGTGTAACTGATTTAACATACTGTTTAAAGTGTATTAGATTACGAAATTCTACATTATCTAACTTATCTTTAAATTTACCTCTCCATTCTCTAGGGAATGTATCCTTTAATGGTTTATTTAATTTCATATTTAACTTACTCATTTATAACTCCTCTTGTGTTATATACTCCCATAAATCATCTATACTGTTTACTGAGTCTTTAGTTGGTTTATTTTGTAGGTCTATTATGTAATCATTATACATACTACCGGCTACTGTATCATTTAATAATACATGTTCATACCCACTACCTAGACCTATATCTATTCTTTTTTTAAATCTAATAGCATCTCTCATAGATAATCTTCTAGATATATTACACTTATCTAAGATATTATTTAATACTTTAATAGTGTTAGCTACTTCTTCCCCTACTATAGCTTTCTCTAGCTCTGAATCTATATCTATAGTTACTACATCAAATCTATCCAGTGTAGCTTCATCTAATTGGTTTCTGCCTACATATCTACTATTTCCCTCTATAGGATTAGCTGTAGCACATAATCTAAAATCTTTATGTACTTCTACTATTTTATCTGGAAATGCTATATAACCATTCTCTAATGTATTTAAACATAAAAGAGTATTAGGGTCAGCAGCGTCTATTTCAGATAAGTCTACTAAACCCCCAAACTCTACAGCTTTTCTGAACTGTGATGGTATATAGTTACCATTAATAGCTATGAAACCTAACAAATTAGATACTGTAGTTTGTCTGGTCATAGGAACACTATAAAAATCTAAATTAAGAGCCTCTGCTACTTGCTTTATAACCGTAGACTTACCGCTAGAGGCTGGTCCTACACATAAAACATTTATACCAGCTTCTACAAGAGTTTTAACTTCTCCAAATTTAGAATGATGTTTCATCTTTATTTTCCTCTTCTTTTTTATATACTACATTATAAGTATTATAACCTGCTAAAATTCCACCTTCGATACAGGAAATAAGTTTATATCTATCAGGCACTACTATTGCTGGTAAACTATTATCAAATTTTAAATCTATAAGACTAAAATCTTTTAGTATTTTTTTTAAAAATACTATTCTATATATTAAGTCATCTGAGTCGTCAAGTGTTAATATACCAGCAATTATCATGTCTGGTTTATTTCCAGTGTATGCAGTATACAAATCATACCTACCAATATAGTAATTGTTACTATATATAGTACAAATGTACATTACAACAATAATATCTATATTAGATAATGCTGTATCACTATCACAGAATGTAGTGTATAGTTTTATATTGTTAAATACTTCTTCTGTTATTTGGTTAATTGCTAAATACTGAGTTAAGTTATCAATAAAGGTTAATCTATCTCTATCATAGTCTTTAGATAGTGCTAAGAACAAGGTCATAACATCCCTTTCTTCTGTAACTACCTTTTTTACTAATTCTAATAACTTTTCTGGTATTGGTTTTTCTTTTATAAACTTAAATGGATTAGGTTTTTTAGTCATTTATTTTCCTTTTTAGTTAAATTTACAGGGATAAACCCTGTATTTTATAGGTATTCTGATTCTACAGTTTTATGTAGATTACAAAGAATTGGATCTGTAGCAATTAATGTTTCAATTACTTTATCTAACACAAAACCTTCAAATTCTTGACAATGTCTTTTAGCTTCAACAACAATTTCTCTAATTTTGTATTGAGCTAATACTGCTTTACTTACAGGTAATAGTGTAGATACTAAGAATGCACCATCTACTGTGTCTACTATAGGTTCAGTAATCTCCATATGTGTATTACCGTACTCTGTTCTTGCTCTACCCACTATGGCTATAGTCTCTTCAAGTATTCTTTGTGTTTGTGTGTTTACGTCTGCTTGTGTAATTTCTGTTAATCTCATAACAAAATCCTTTAATTAAAAAATTTATTTATATAGGTAGCTTAACCTATATCATTCACATTACTGTGGAGAGCTTGCATCTCTAAGATTTTCTAGAAAATCCTGAAACTACTAGTTTTTGTTTTTGAAACTCTCGGCACCATCTAGTCTTAGTCGTCCAAAACTAGTATAAAACATCGACTCCATAGAACCTTCCTAAGAAGGCTCTAGGAATCTTGTTTACTTACTTGTTCAGCTACTATAGTGTTCCATTCTCGTTGTAATTCCTCTGCATTACTTCTAAAGGGTATATACATATAAGGATTTAACCTATACATTTTATCTCTAGTCTTACATAGTAAATTTACTTTAACCAATTTTTTTATTAGATTACTAATCTTTTGTCTGGTTACGCCAAAATGGTCTGCGATAACAGATGCACTTAGTTTATGTTCTACTTGCTTATATGTAAATTTATCACGAATATAAACAATAATAGAAAAACCTAATTACGCAAACTTACAGTTAATTAGTTGGTGTTTACTACGACTGATTCCAACATATGCCACTCTAAGTATAGTTACATCTTCCATATCTTCTGCCCCACCTTTAGTTATGATTTTATTTACAGCTGTATTTAAATCATCTTCTATATACACCGTATCAAACTCAGTGCCTTTAAGACTAAAAGCTGTACCTACAGTGATACTCTTACCTGCTTTATGTTTCTTAGCTTCTTTTAGTACATCCCAGATATTTATCTTTTTAGTTCTAAAGTTATTTAATAACTTAATAGTGTTTTTTATTTCTTCGTCTTCTACATTATCCATTAGATATGTATAGAATGTAGGGTAACCACTCATAGTATAGTTTCTAAACTCTTTCTCTAAAAATCTGTACTTTTTATGATACACCTCTTTACCACTAGCTGCTGTTATCAAAGCTAAAGGACAAGCAAATATATCTTTTATAGGCCTAGTTAAGGTATAACCTTTACCTTCTTTATGAAGTTCGGCTATTCTCTCTACTATTTTAGCATTAGTTAGAGTTATATAAGCCATAGTATTATATGTAGGTTCTCTATCAAACCCTACAAAATGAAAATTACTATCTAAATGAGTTCTCATAAAGTTTTGTACTTTATTTGCTATTTCTGTACTACATCTGAATGATCTAGTTAAGTGTAGTAGCTTTACATTACTCAGTTCTTCAAAACCATTAGCTAAATCCATAAATCTATATATAGCTTGATGTGTTTCACCTAATCCTAGTTTCTTAGAAGAATTTATAAGTTTGAATATCTCTAAAGCTACTTCTGTTGTATCTTGTATCTCATCCAGTATAACTAAGTCATAATTTAGTTCAATTAAACCTTGATCTAGCAGTAAATGTAGATATTTAAGCAGAAAGTTAAATGTTACAGGTATTTTATCTTCTATCATCAGATTTATATACTTCATAGCTATATTAACCAATAGTTCTTTCCCTAATAGTTCTGTAAGATAATCTTCCATATCAGTACTATTAGATCTAAAGAAATTATCAATAGCATTTAAGATAGATGCTTTAACTTGGTAAGGTAAATCTTCTTCTATACAAGTATAAGTTAAATCTTCTATACCTTTTTTAGGTTTGATATAAGATAAAGCTAAACTATGTAAGGTTCTACATTCTATGTTGGTAGGAAACTTATCTTTAGCCTCTTCTACTATCTTCTTATTGAAAGCATAATATAACCCTTTCTTAGGTTTAAGTTCTGCTACTACTAATAATGATGAGCTGGTCTTGGTGCACCCTGCATGAGCCTCTACTAATACTATCTGACCATTAAGATCAGATTTCATAGTATCTACAACTAGTTGTTGTTCCTCGGTAGGAGAGTATTTCATTATAATTCCTTACATATTTCGTCAAACTCTATAATATGACCATAACTATTCATAGCTTTAATTATATCATCTATAGCTTGTTTAGCTACATCAAATGCAGAAGATTCTAATACTAATCTTTCAAAAGCATAGTCATAATCTTCTATTAACCTTTTTTCTTCATAAGCTTCTTGTCTTTGTCCATTAAGCATATCTTGTCGACATTCTTCCATTAACTCTTTATCTATTATTGACATTTTTATTTACCATCCTATAACTCTTTTATGATGCCTAAAAAATTTAAACATTTTCCATACTCTCATAGGTATTTTATAAACTAGTAAGCTATGTTGATCTAAGTCAAAGAATAAAGTCTTATTCATAACTCCTACCCAATTTAATGGTGTGTAGCCATATCTTTTAGATAACATTATAGCTATAAAGTATTCATTATATCCGCTATCTAATAGTTCGTAATACCTCTTTATAGTTTCATTATAAACTTTTCTTCTAAACTCTTGTCTACGAAGTAAAGCCTTATCATCTACATAAAGTCTACTTCCTTTTTTTACTATATGAGGATTATTTGTAAAATTATGTGTATGTATAGTTTTTATACTTACATCGTATAATTCACTAAATTCCTTTGCTAATATCATAATGTATCCTTTAGATGTATCTATCTAATCTAGGTTTAGACTTTACCTCTGTAGCTAATATTTCAGCTTTTAGATTGCTATTTTCTGTCTCTAATCTAGTAGTTTTTTTAACTAATCCTTTTATCTCTTCCTGGTGTGTTAAAATGTTACCTCTTAAAAGTAGTAAATCTTCTATTTTTACTTCTAATATTCTTACACCATCATAGTCAGCTAAATTAATAGCTTTTAAAAGGGTATCAACCTCTTTTACCATTTTTAATTCCTTTACTGTATGTTACCAACTTAGGTGTTTTAAGAGTTAATCCCTCCCTATACGCTGTTATTCCATATTTATACTTCTTAGCGAAGAAATATGCTATATGCTCTTGTTTACTTCTATCAAAACCTTTTGAGTTCATCCATAGGTGATCTCTAAAAGGAATCCAGATACCATCCACTAGTAATTCTATACTAACTAGTAGTATTAAATCTTTTTGTATAGCATCATTTTTAGTAAAACGAGCTATTTTTCCTCTATACTTATCTATATTATCCATATAGTCCCTTTCTTATTTAGATTTGACTCAATATATAACTTACTATTGCAAGTATAAACATACCATTAGCCATTACATTTTCTTGTTTTATTTTTGTCATTTAAGAACTCCTTTTTATATCTCATAACTTTGTTAAAGTATTTATAGTTTTTCTTGCCTCCGTTATATCTACTTATAGCCTGAAAATAACCATATCTATGTAGGTAGTAATGAAATAATCTAATAGTTAATACTATAGATAATTCACTATCCTTTACAAGTTTAGTTTTTAAAGCTCTAATAGGTACTTTAACTAACTTAGATACTAATTTATCCTTAGTAGCTAAATATCTAAGAGTACTTATTTGGAGTTGTGTAATACCTAATGATTTACCATCATCTCCTACTACACTTACACCACAAGTACTTTCAGTCATAGCTATACCTACTATAGTAGATGGATATTTAGTATATTTTTAGCTATATCATATACCCTTTTACAGTTATCAGGTAAGGCATATAAGTTAGATACCAACAGGATTAGAATAAGAAGTCTTCTGCTATACATAGCAGTAAATCTTCTTTGCTATTGAAATGCTCAAATGAACCTTCATAGCATTCTTGGAGGGAAGCTAAAGCTAATTGATAAGCTTTATTGTTCTCTAAAAAATAGCTAAGTTCATTTTCTATACGAAGATCATGGGTCCCTTCAAGCTCTTCATCTAAGTAGTCTATTGTTGTCATTTATTTCCTTTAAATCTAAATTAGAACTATTTACTAGCTCATAAGAACACACATAAATAAACATAAAATAGGATTGAAGAATGATTATAAACCTATGTGTGCTCATATAAACCAGAAATTAATCTGACTATCTAGAGAGGTTATATTCTTTCGCCTTTGCCTATATATATATATATATATATATATATACATATAATATGAA
>Ga0256828_1000129_pt1 | contig 50665 bp, 48 predicted proteins | sample CV88metaG_FD_185993 | JGI IMG/M metagenome (GOLD analysis project Ga0256828, IMG submission 185993) | Hydrothermal vent microbial communities from East Pacific Rise, Pacific Ocean - CV88 | ecosystem: Environmental > Aquatic > Marine > Hydrothermal vents | place: Pacific Ocean: East Pacific Rise...
TATCTAAAAAGAGCGACTTACCAAAACGGCGTGGGCGTGAGAGGAAGTAATATCCACTACTATTAATCAGTTCTAGGGCTAAGTCTGTTTTATCTATATAGATATAGTTCTCTTCTTTATCTCTTATTTTTTGGAATGTTTGGATTCCTGTTGGTAGGTTTTTCATTTTTAACTTCTCTTTATGATATTAAAATTTCTTATTTATAACTATATATTATATCACAAGCGTATTTCACTATATCTATTGTCTTTTGGGTATCTTCCTCATCTTTTTATTCTTAAACAAAAAATTTCTCTTAATCCTCTTCCATAATCTATAATTTGGAAGAGTAAAATTTACAATATAAGTACGATACCATACTAATTTTAGTACAACAATAAAATTCTCAAAAAAGTACTATATTATACTTATTTTAGCACTACAATAATATAACTAAATTTAATTAAAATTTATGAGCGTCTTTAATAAGTGCTTTTTCTTCTTTCTCTCTTTTAACTATTTTTTTCTCTGTATCATTATTCTGACTTTCTTGAATATCATCATAAGAAATTTCTATTCTTACTAGACTACTTTTTGTCAAGATTCTAGTGTATTTATTTGGTTTCCGTTGATATTACCAAAGCAAAAAATCATGTCAGGCATCTAAGTTTTTTAGTTGTCACTTTATTAATAATAATGAATATTATCCCTCTAATCTTCTCAAAGTCTCCTCTAATTCCCTGCGACCCTCTTTAATAAACTCTAAATCCTTTCTATTTTCATGTAGATATTCCCAAGCTTTTTTAGCATTATCTTTTGACAGATGTTCCAATGTACTAGCCCAATATAATAGCCCTTTATCAGAACATCTTATCATTCTCTCATTATATTTATGCAAATCTTGGTTTGGATGGAGTTCTCTTATTATTTGTATAAATGCTTTTAGGTCTGTATCGTTTTTTCGGATTATGAATTTTACTCGAACAATCTTTTTTGCTCGTTTTAACAGTTCATACTCTATCTTTAAATCTGTAAATTTGTTAATGTCTTTCATTGACCTATCTAAAACACTCTGCTTAAATTTATTGAATCTATCTCTGTGGCTTTTGGGTGTTTTTAGCAAATTATGTATTATCTCCAACTCAAATTCTCTATGTCCAATTTTGGCATACTCTTTTAACAGAAGATAGATTCTTTTGCTATATGATGATTTCATTAAAAGCATCATTCTTAAATCTGATATTACAAATCTCTCTTTGATTCCTAGCAAATAGGGTTTTAAATCAGCGTCAAATCTGCAAGTTATGATTCCATCGCTTCTATATTTAAACGAAGAAAACCAGTTGAAAATCTGCCAAAAGTTAAGCTCTTTTCCTTGAATATTCTCTTTTATTTTAATTTCTAATGGTTTTGTCATTAAACCTTTTACAGTATTTTTTAGTTGAATTGAGTCCCATTTACGATTGGTCTTTTTCTCTAACTCTGCTTTCGTAAAACTATATGTTTTAAAATCTTCATCCTCTTTTTTAATCTCTGTAAGCATTGTCAAAACCAAATCAATTTCATTCGGAAGAAGAGCATATTGAGCATTGACAATCAAATGATACTGCTTGGAGTAGTTTCTATTGGTTAAGCTATATTCCATAATATTTTCCTTTTTGATTTTATTGTATCAAAAAACACCTTAAAAAATATAGGTGTTTTAAATAAATAAAAAGGTGTTTTAAGAGTATGAATTTATCTGAAAGAGTAGCTATTTTTATTGAAATATTTGAATAATAGTAATTTATAACTAAAAACACCTATTTAAAAGGAAGGTATATTAAATGAATAAGAAGGTGTTTTAGATAAATGAAAGGGTGTTTTATATGAATATTAAGGTGTTTTTACTCTCTTTAAAGTGTTATATTTCGGGATTTAAAGAGGGTCTACAGCTTGTTACAGCTTTTAAATTAAAGAGACTGCTATTTGCAAGTATCAGAATTGTATATCTTTTTGGTAAAATACCAAAAAAAATTAGTGTGATAAGCCTAATATATAAATTTGAATCGCGTAGGGTCGATTTATCGACCATTGATGTATATAAATTGATATTTAATGGTCGGTGAACCGTAATGACAATAAAATCGAACCTACAAATTTTGAGCATTAATTCCTTATTACGATAAACCGACCCTACGCGATAAAGGCTATCACACCACACGGATATTAAATGATACACCTTGCGTCAAACTCACAATCACGAGCCTTACTACTTAATCAATTCAATATAGAATTCAGACAAAAAGCCCCATATTATGACGAGGAGCAGATACAAACTAAAAATGCTAAAGATTTTGCCTATATTGCATCTAAGGGTAAATTGGAATCTGCTATTCAAGAGTTTGGATTAGATACTCCTCTGCTTACTGCTGATTCGGTTATTCTCTCTCGTAACCAAGAGCTGTTGCGAAAGCCTAAAGATATAGATGATGCCAAGAGAATTTTAGAGCTACAGAGTGGCTCAACTATGGCAATTATCTCTGCGATGCACTACAAAACCAAAAATTTTTATATGAGTGATGTTTCGGCTACCTATTATAACTTTTTGCCATTTGAAAGAGAAGATTTAGAAGCCTACTTAGAGGGTGGACTTTGGAAAGGTAAGGCTGGTGGATGTATGGTTGAGGGGTTTTGTAAAAAGTATATTCAATCGGTTCAGGGAAATGAGTCTACAGCTATGGGACTAAATGTAGAACGACTATTAGGATGGATAAGATAATGTATAGAAAAGAGATAGAGGCTTTAAAGAGAGCAAATAGATTTAGAGAGAGAAAGATTTGGGATAGAGAGCTGATAGATTTTGCATCTAATGATTACTTGGGATTGGCAAATAAAAAGAGACAACTTAAAAAAGCTATAAAGCTTGTAAAAGAGTATAGTTACTATACACCAAAAGCCAGTATGCTGGTTAATGGGTATCATGAGATTCATAAACGGTTTGAAGAGAGGTTGGCTAACCTTAATGGTTTTGAAGAGGGGATGATTGTTGGTTCTGGATTTTTGGCTAATATGGCTCTGATAGAGGCGTTGGTTCGCAAAAGAGATATGCTCTTTATAGATGAAGATTATCACGCTTCGGGGATGATGGCTACAGGGCTTTTGAGTGATAGGGTTATAAAATTTAAACACAATGACCCCAATGATTTAGAGCAAAAATTAAAAGAGCATAAAGGCAGTGGACGTAAAATTATTGCTGTAGAGGGTGTATACTCTATGAGTGGGGCTTTGTGTGATAAAGAGATATTTAATTTAGCAGATGAGTATGAGGCTCTTTTAATTGTGGATGAGGCTCATAGCTCTGGGGTAATTGGTCAAAACCTTTTAGGTATTTTTGAGTATTACAACATAACACCTCATGAGCGACATATTAAGATGGGGACATTGGGCAAAGCTTATGGAAGTTATGGAGCGTATATTTTAGCCTCTTCTCATATACTCTCTTTTTTGGTTAATCGTGGAAAACCTATTATATACTCAACTGCACCCTCTGTTATAGATACAGCTTTGGCACTGGTTAATATAGAGCATGTTGCAAAAAATAGTCAAAAATACAAAAGTAAAATAGTAAAACGACATAAAATAATTAAAAATCTATTAGGAATAGAGATTAAATCCCTTATTTTAACCATTCCTATGCCCTCTAATGCCTCAACAGTTGCTATGCAAACCCAACTTATAGAGCAGGGGTTTTTGGTTGGAGCAATCCGTCAACCTACCGTAGATGAGCCTATTTTAAGGGTTATTCCAATGGTTGGAAGCAGTAAACATAATCTGTTAAATCTTTGTCAAAATATAAAAATTACGCTATAATCTTCACATTCTGTAAAAAAAGGAAACAGTAGATGGTTAACCGACTAATTAAAGGCTCTATAGTCTTGGTAATAATCTTCCTTATTGCTCTGTTTGCTGCATTTATCTACGCTTATAATGAAATCAAGCTTGATGCAGACAGACTTATTAACTACAATCCTCAAACCTCTTCCGTTATTTTAGATGCCAAAGGGAATAGACTCGCCTATGTATTTAAAGGGAAACATCGCCTCTATGCCAATTATGATGAGATTCCAGGGTATCTTATTGAGGCACTGATTGCCATTGAAGATACGCGATTTTTTGAACATGACGGAGTCAACCCCGATGCCATTATTAGGGCTGCATTAAAAAATTTTAAAGCAGGACACAAAGTAGAAGGGGGAAGTACACTTACCCAACAACTTGTTAAAAATACTATTTTAAGTAATGAAAAAAGCTACAGCCGAAAGATAAAAGAGGCGATTCTATCAATGAAGATAGAGAATGAACTAACCAAAGAGGAGATTTTAGAGCGTTACCTTAACGAAATGTTCTTTGGTCATGGATATTATGGTGTAAAGACAGCAGCAAGAGGCTACTACCGAAAAGAGCTTGACCAACTGACCCTAAAAGAGTCTGCCCTCTTAGCAGGATTAATGAAAGCCCCAAGTACCTATGCGCCAACACGAAACTATGAGAAATCGCTTAATCGTGCCGATACCATTTTAGCACGAATGAATAAACTGGGATGGATTAGTCATGACGAGTATATTGATGCAGTCAAAGAGACTCCCAAAATCTATAAAGACAGTTTAACCCGAAATATCGCCCCTTATGTGACCGATGAGGTAGTAAGAAGACTAAGCAAAGAGTTTAAAGATATACGAACAGGTGGCTATACTATCTATACTACCATTGATATGAAACAGCAAAAATTGGCACGAGAAGCACTTAAATATGCCCATAAAAAGATTGTAAAGAAACAGAGAGAGAGCCTAAAAAAGACCACACTTAATGGAGCAATCTTGGCTGTAGAGAATAAAACAGGTGATATAAAAGCGATGGTAGGAGGTGTTGATTATAGAAAATCTGCCTTTAACCGTGCTACAATGATGACGCGTCAACCAGGTTCTGCATTTAAACCTTTTATCTATCAGATTGCACTGGATATGGGGTATAATCCTGCCACAGAGTTGACCGATGTGGCACGAACCTTTCAATATTATAGCAATGGAAAACGTAAAATATGGCGACCTAAAAATTATGAAAGTAACTTTGTTGGCTTTATCAAACTGCGTGAAGCACTGGTACACTCTAGAAACTTGGCAACTATTAATTTGGTTACCGAGATTGGAGTCAACCGTATCTTTGAGAAATTAAAACCTTTGAATATTCCACATATCCCACAAGATATGTCCATCGCATTAGGAAATCTTGGGGTAAGCCCCGTAAAAATGGCTCAAATCTACTCGGCATTTGCCAATGGTGGGCATATGATAGAGCCACGATTAATCTCTAAAGTACTCTCGAGAAATGGAACCGTTATCTATGAGCGTAAGACACAAGAGATTACTGACTTTACCACACCACCACAAGCCTACTTGATGACCGATATTCTAAAAGATATTGTAAAAAGAGGTACAGGAAGAAATGCCCGAGTAAAAGGGGTTGAGGTGGTTGGAAAAACAGGAACAACCAATAAAAACGTTGACGCATGGTTCTGTGGATACTCTCCTGCTGAAGAGGTTATTGTATGGATGGGAAGAGACAACAACAAACCAATTGGACGAGGTGGTACAGGTGGTGGAACTTCTGCTCCTGCATTTGCCTACTTCTTGAAAAGACTACACAAGATGTATCCCGACCTACCACGTAAATTTAAACGTCCTAAAGGGGTCTATAATGCACGAAATGGTGTGATTACTGAACTCTATACCGATATATCTCCACTACCAACAAGAACAGCATCTGAAACCAATCCAGATAATGATTTTGACCTATTCTAAGGGTTTCTCCCTTAGATAGTATCTTTTAGCTCTTTTAGTTTCTCTTTAACCTCTACAACATGTCCTTTAACGCGAACCTTTTCCCATTTATGAGCCAGTGTTCCATCAGGAGCAATAATAAAGGTACTTCGAACAATGCCCATATACTCTCGCCCCATGAATTTTTTGAGTTGCCAAACACCAAAACTTTTACAAAGGGATTTATCTTCATCTGCAAGAAGTGTAATCTTTAACCCCTTTTTCTCTATAAAGTTTCTGTGCTTACGTGGCGTATCGGGACTAACACCCAAAATAATAGCTTCAAGCTCTGTAAAATCAGGAAGTGCCTCGGTAAAATCACACGCTTCAGTAGTACATCCAGGGGTATTATCTTTTGGATAAAAGTATAAAACTATCCAACGTCCTTTAATATCTCGAAAGCATATCTCCTCTTCATCTTGATTTGGTAAACAAAATGGGGGTATTGCATCGCCAATTTCTAACATAAAATAAATCCTTACTCTTTTTTTGACAGTATAGCCAAATAATCTTCTGCATCCCACGACTCAATGCCCAAATCTAGAGCTGTTTGAGCCATAAGCCCTGTTCCCTCTTTTGAGAGTAATTTTTTATACTTATCATAAACTTTTCCACTACAAACAGCACAACTAGGGCTTCTATCTTTGCCAATAAACAGCTCTATATTGGGATATTTTTTAAAAAACTCTTTGGCATAAGAGAGAATAGGCTTGGATAAATCACTACTATCTAAATTAGAACGTACCAAAATAACCTCGTCCTCTTGAATTAAATCCATTGTTGGTCGAGGAGTACTAAAAGCATAATCTTCTGGACAGAATGGAACCAGATTATAACCTTTGAGTCTCTTAAGAAGCTCTTGATTTAAGTTGTTGGAACCATCATAACGACAGAAATCCCCCAAGAGACAAGCAGAGATAGCAACATTAACTAACATAGACCATCCAATAGAGTAGAAGAATAACCATTATATCGATAAGAATTATAAAGAAAAGTCTTCTACCCGACGCTTTATGAGAACGAGAATAGAAACCAGGCAATGCTTTTCTTCTTCTATCTTCAATCGCAAAAAGAAGTGTACTTAACCAAAAGATAAGGGTGACAAGAGAGAGAAGCATCTCTATAATAAAAAAAATAGTTGTTTCAGTAGAATCAAATCTCTTCATCATATAAACATTATAATTAAAAGTAATAATACTAATTAACATTAATAAAAAAAGTACCGTCTGTATAAAACGGTTTAGTCCATAATTCCGACTCTTTGCTAAAGATATTGAAAAAATAATTAAAATAGGTAATAATAATAGATATACCACAATACTATCCATAAAATAGGAGGCAGGTGTGCCTAAAAATCCCAGATTAGATAAATATTCCATATCCACTCCTTTAAAATAATAGCCTTAGAACATCAATATATATGAACAAAACGGCTTTCAGTATATCATATCTTTATTGTAACTTAAATGAAAACCTTATGAATAACATCATATTAAATTATAATAATATTCACAAAATAGAATTAACCTTTTTCAATAAGCGAATCTATCCATGCATTCCAATCCTTGGGGGTACAAGGCGCTCTAAAACCACCATTCCAACGATGGAAATCAGTATGACAATCTTTGCACATGGTTACAAGGTAGCGTACAGTTAAACAGTGTCTTGGATGAGTACTTTTATTATATACATGATGCACATGTAGAGACTTTTTAGAACCACAGACCAAACAGCCTCCATCTCTTTTAATTATCTTTTTGCGTGTCTGCTTCCAAGTGGTATTAAAATATTTTGTCTTCATAAATATCTTTGGAGCAAAGGCTAATAGTATTAAGTTTATCATCTTATAATTGTAGCACTTCTTCTTCTATTTATAATTTTTTTTTATCCATAAAACTCTATATATTGGGCTTTGGGTGAAATTGTAATTTATCTCTAATTATTTACTTAACTTTCTTTTTTAATTGTCCTCTCTAACATATCTATCTTCTTTGCCATCACTCTATTCTGCTCTACTATCTCCTCTAAGAGTCGGCTCTCTTTGGTCTCATCCTCGTCATGCTCTCTATTTAAACTCTCTAAGATAATTCCAATAATCATATTTAAAAAGGTAAATGTAGTCAAAAAGATAAATATGATATAGAAAATCCAACTCCATGGATGTATCTCCATACTCTCATACATTACATCTGTCCAACCCTCGAAAGTCATCACTCTAAAGAGGGTCAAAAGAGCTGTTCCTAAATCATGCCAAAGACCTGATGGTGCTTCTTTGAAAAGTACTGTTCCTACAATGGCGAAGACATAGAAGACAATAAAGATTAAAATAAATACATACATAATTGATTTAGAAGAGCGAAAGAGAGAGTTTATAATCCCTTTTAATTCAGGAACAATGGTGATAATTCGTAAGATTCTAAAAATTCTTAAGAGTCGTGCTACAGCAGAATCATTTCCCTCAATAGGAATTAGACTCATAGAGACAATAACAAAATCAAAAACATTCCAACCATCTTTAAAAAAGTGCAAAGGATTTTTATAAGTTGAAATACGTGCAATAATCTCTATTAAAAAGATGATGGTAATCAGCTGGTCAAGAGTGAAGATAATATCTTCATAAACAGAGGGTAGCTCAAAAGTATCAATACCTATCAACATTGCAGAGAAGACAATAATCCCCATCATAAAAAATTCAAAATAACGGTTGTTAATAAGATAAATAAGTGTTTCGTGTAGCTCTTTTAGTGTTGGCATATTTTTCCTTTCTCTTCTAAGGAAAATTATCCTCTTTAAAACTTAGTTTTAGATTTTTAATAAAAAAAGTATAAATATTTGTTACATTATAGAGCTTTTAATGTCACCTTATTGCTATAATTAGAAAAACTAAAAAAGAAATTACCATTTATGCAAAAGTTAATAGACATATTAAGTAAAAAAACTACTTTAGATAGCAATCAAGTTACCAATATACTTCAACTCCTTAATGAAGGTTCAACCATCCCTTTTATTGCCCGTTATCGTAAAGAGATGACTGGAGGAGCAGATGATGAAACACTTCGTAGATTTGATGAGGTATACAGCTCGGCAAAGCGTCTTCTAGAACGGAAAGAGGAGATTTTAAATATATTAAAAGAGCGAGAGCTTTTAAATTCTCAACTACACACAGCCATTAATCAAACCCAAACCATAACAGCTTTAGAAGATGTTTATAGACCCTATAAAGAGAAAAAAAATAGTAGAGCCTCTAAAGCCATTGAAAATGGCTTAGAACCACTTGCCAATATTTTAGAATCAGCAAAACTGGAGAAAAAAATATTGGAACAAAAAGCAAAAGCCTTTCTAAAAGGAGAGATAAAAACTATTGATGATGCCATTAAAGGGGCAAAAGATATTATTGCAGAGCGTTTTTCAGACAACCCAAAAGAGCGTACTATTGTACGCGATATGACTCAAAAACATGGTATATTAGAGATAAAAAAAGGAAAAAAGTTTGAAGAGAATGGCGTTTATAAAAACTATAAAGAGCACAGTGAAAAGATAGCCCATGTCCCATCTCATCGCTATTTGGCCATTCGCCGTGCTGAAAAAGAGAAAGAGCTTAGCGTTAAAATAACTATTGATAGTAACCGATATTTAGAGACACTTAAACGTTATAAACTACGAGATTATATGGGAAGTAGCAAAGAGATTCTTTTTGATGCCTATAGAGATGGATTTAAACGTCTTCTCTATCCCTCAATAGAACGAGAAATCGCTTCACAAATGAAAGAACGTGCCGACCAAGAGGCGATTGAGACTTTTGGTAAGAACTTAAGCCAACTGCTTATGACCCCACCTGTTACAGGAAAAGTATTGATGGGGGCTGACCCAGCCTATAGAACAGGTTGTAAATTGGCTGTAATTGATGAGAATGGAACATTCTTGGCACACGATTTAATTTTTCCAACACCACCTAAAAGTGACTATGAGGGATCACGAAAAAAGGTCTTGGCTCTGGTCAAAAAATATAACATATCAGGAGTTGCTATTGGTAATGGAACAGCATCAAAAGAAACTCAAGAGTTCTTTTCAAAAATCAATAAAGAGCTGAAGGGAAAATTGAAGTATACCGTGGTATCTGAAGCAGGAGCCTCTGTCTATTCAGCTTCTAAAATTGCCAGTGAAGAGTATCCAAATTTGGATGTAACGGTACGTGGAGCCATCTCTATTGTAGGGCGTGTTCGTGACCCAATGGCTACACTGGTTAAAATAGACCCCAAATCATTAGGAATTGGTCAATATCAACACGATGTAGACCAGAAACTCTTAGAGCGAAAACTGCATGAGACTGTAGAGAACTTGGTTAACCGTGTTGGAGTTGATGTCAACTCTGCATCAACCTCACTTCTAGAGTATGTAGCAGGTGTAGGAAAGCGTGTTGCTAAAAATATTGTTGCCCACCGTAAAGAGCATGGTCCATTTAAAAGTAAAAAAGAGTTGCTAAAAGTCAAAGGAGTTGGAGTAAAAGCTTATGAACAGATGGCAGGATTTATCCGTATTCGAGATGGACAAACTCTTTTTGACAATACAGGTATCCACCCTGAAAGTTATGAAATAGCAAAAAGAGTAGAGAAGGTTCAAGATAAAAGTAATACCAAATCCTTGGCTAAAATCTTAAATATTGGAGAACCAACCCTTCAAGATATAATCAAAGAGTTAAACAGAGTTGGATTTGACCCTCGTGAAGAGCTTCCTCCCATTCCTTTTAAAGATGATTTAACCGATATATCGATGTTAAAAGAGGGTTCAATTGTTTCAGGTGTGGTACGAAATATCACTGATTTTGGTGCATTTATTGATATTGGATTAAAAAATGATGGGATGATTCATATCTCTAAAATGAGTGAGAAGAGAATAAAACATCCTCTTGAAGTTCTCTCTATCAACCAATATCTACCCCAAATAGAGGTTATATCAATTGATATTGAACGAGCCAAAGTAGGCTTAAGCCTTAAAAACACTTGAAATATAGTGCCAAAAATAACGTGGATAGTGATACTGTTCAACAGAGGTATAATTTCTCATTAACTCATCATCTACCACATCATTATCTTTTGTTCCATATCGAATATCTTCTAGACGATGCACTAAGTCTTCAAAATCTTTATAGAAATTCTCGTAATCTTTTCGAACCTCTTCGATATAAGGTCGAAACTGTTTGAAAGTTCGAATGAAAAGTTTACCAGCCAAGTCATTAACCAGATTAATATTGAAGACATCATGTTTAATTCCAACAGCAAACTTATTTAAAAAACCCAACATTTTTGCCACATCATCACGAAGTACTTTATCATTCATAATCTGTCGTAAATTCTCATCTGTAAACTCATCGAACATATCTGCTAAATGCAACTTGGTTCGCACACGTCTAATGGTATCACGTAAATCTCCACGTACCGTATTGTAGGCATTTAGCGTCATCTCATTCTGTCGTCGCTGATGGTCCCGTTCACTCTCTTCACGTGCCATTTTTAATTGGTCAACAATTAACAAAACACCAATTAGAGCAAGGGGTATCGCTATAATATCAGCATAATTTGCGAAAGCATCAATATCCATTTTTATCCTATTTATCTATTATTTTGGATTATAATAATAATCCTAAACCTTGTCAAGTTTACCTCTTGCTTTTAATTTAAATTACTACTTAATGATACTATGTTTGTCTAAAATCAAATTTTGATTTCTGTTTTATTTTAAAAAAGAACCCTATATCATCAAATATAACCATAAAATAATTACTAACAAAGTATAATAATTTTAAATATTTTTCTTTATTTAACAGAAAGGATGACTTTATGAGTAGAAGAGAACAACCTAAAAGAGGTAGAGAAGTACGGTGTAGAACACAAGAAGTTATTATCAGTAGAACTGACCTAGAGGGAAATATTATCTATCATAACCCAACTTTTGCCAAAATAAATGGATTTAAAGGTGCATCGGTAATTCATAAGTCTCACAATATTGTAAGACATCCAGATATGCCAAAAGCTATCTTTAAAATAATATGGTCAATTATACAACAGGGCTTACCCATTCAAGCTATTCTTAAAAATAGAACCAATGATGGACACTACTACTGGACACTTGTTAACTGGAAAATACAGCGAAATAGAGACCATGAGACCATCTCTTATGTCGCCTATGGAAGACAAGCACCATCTCATGCAATCAAAGCGATAGAACCCATCTATAAAATGATGTTAGAGATAGAGAAAAAACATGGAGTAAATGCATCACTTGAGTATCTTCATGCATTCTTAGATGAAGAGGGAGTAACCTACAGAGAGTATATGGAGAGATTAACTAAAAACAGAGAGTTCCGATGCCTCTGCGATTTTATTAAATATCTTATTATTAAAAATTAGAAAATTGAGAAATCTAATTTCTCTGTTCTACTCTTCTTGATGATAAAAGATGAAAAGAGCACTCCTCTTCTAGTTCATGATAGCGTGGAATCTTCTTTTCAAGAGCATTATAGACTTTTTCTATATCCATAATAGAGTTATGTTTCGACTCTAGAAAATTTTGATACTCTTGGAGAAGAGTAATTTTTTCCTCTATCTCAGAGATAAAAAAATTACTCTTATTGAGCATCTGTTCACTATTGATATAGATATTTCTTCTACGAAAACTCTTCTCTAATCGCCTTAAATCTGTAATACTCAAAGAGAGGCGTTGAGTGTGGCGATAGACTCTAAAAAGTTCAGACTTTACCTTGGCATGTTGAGTTTTCAATTGTGTTCCTAAAACAATAAGCTGTTCACGTCGTTTATTTTTTATTAATTCTATACCAAAAATATTATAAAAGAATCTACTGACCAATCCCTCTTCTTCTCGTAAATCTTCAATAATAGATTTAATCGCTTCAAAAAGAACACTATCTACATCGGTTGTGTGACGAAGCAGTTCAATCTTTGCATTTTTAATATTATTTCCAATTAATTTACCAACAATCTCATCAAACACATAAGCAGGACTATTAAGTATCTGATTTACATATTCATCAATAGCCATTAAAAAACCTTTTTAATTCTTATTTTGTTAATAATAACTAAAAAATGTTTAATAATGTTTTAATATAATTAATTATCTTAAAAATATACCTCTATTGCTCCAGTTTCATCAATAAAATAAGATTTCTAACTGAATAATACTCCTCCATCTTTTTCCAAGGAAGATTTAAAATTGCCTCTTCTAACTCAGGAAACTCCTCATTATTCAAAAGGGCTTCAACAACCTCTCTCTCATCCCCAACATTGGTATAGACCGAACGAATAGCGTAAATATCATCCTCTAAAGGCATGGCATGAACTGTATCTTTTATCGTATCAAAAAAATCATCTAAAACCACATCATCTATATCGGCTGTTCCTCTATAACCGTAATTTCCAACAACAGCTTGCCAACGATGCCCATTAATTTCCCACTGCTCAAACCCAATTCCATTCTCTACTTTTTTTGCATCTTCCCAAAAAGCACCAATCAAAACATGTAATACATTTACTTGAAACTGTTCTAATGCTTCAGCCATCGCCTCTTCAACTGAAGTTGCTTGACCAACAAATGACTCAATAATCGTCTGATTTGGAAATAAAATATGAATATCAACTTGAATAACAACCCAATCATCATAACGCTCCATCTCAAATACTTGTCCTGTAATTCCAGGAAACCTATTCTCTGAAAAATAGAAATCCTCCATCTTCTCAAACTTTAAATCAAACTGTCCAAATATCTCTAATAACTGCTCATTTATATCTGTATCCAATACTTTGCTCATTATCTTACATACCATTCATAAAAATCTATGTAAACTTAGTAAAAAGTAGCATAAAATCTATTAACAACCCAAAATAGAGAGACTTAAATCTCTATAAATCACTAAGTTACATGAAGTACAATTATATACTCTTTCACTTAGTTTTAATTTCACAAAATTAAAGAGATGCTCGGTAGACTTTTTGACCTATCTCTTTGTATCTGCTATAGTAATTTTCAACAAATTTACAAATTTCACTATCAATAGGAAGATAAACACCATTTGACCTCTGGGTATACTGCTCTAAATAGAGAGAAGCATCCTCTTTGTTGATATAGTGCTGAGCCAATACTTGATAAGCTTTTTGATACTCTTTTTTCATGATTGCATATTTACTATAATCAATTTTAATCTCTTTCTCATAATAGATTACACCTGAACCAAATAGAATATCTAAATGTATCAACCCCTCACAGTAATAAGGAAGTACCTCTCCAACTTCACGCCATGCCATTAATCCAATAGCCCGAGAGACCAAATCATCAACCATTGCTTCAATCAACTCCTCTTTCTCATTCTCAAAGAAAGCCATCAATCCACCTGTTGTCGCCTTGAACTCTTCAATATTTTTAAACTGTCCTGTTTGATTCATTAACATCTCAGTATCTCCATCTATCCATAAGATGTGACCAAACTCATGACCGATGGTTGAGACATCATAAATCTCCTGCCATAAATTGGGGTTATTCTCAATTAATCTTCGCTGTTTTTTAATAAATTCTAATCCCATTGTCTCTACAGAGAGTTCCATTATCGGCTTCGCTTTTTTACTCTCCATCACAAAATCGGCATAAGCAAATATCTTTTTTCCCATCTCAGCAGAAACCTGTTCATCATTAGGAACAACTTGAGCAGAAAAGAGTCCATTTAACTCTGCTCCATAATACATCATAGGCTGTCCAATATAGAGCTGTGTCTCGTCAACTTGTAAAAGATTCTTTTTAATGGTAGAATCAATCTCTCCCTCTAACTCTTGAGCCAATTTAGAGGAGAAGTACTTAATGTTCTCACGTGTCATTGAAGTACTCTGTAATGCAGGATTAATAATACGTAAATCCCACTCAAGAGCCACAGCTTTTCTAAAATGGTCTTCGTAGTACTCTAGTGGGTGTCCAACTTGCAGAGGTGTTGTTATTCTCATCCATGCTCTGTCTACATTTGCCCAAAGACCAATAAGTTTTTTAGGCTGATGTCCTGCAAATGCTCTCTTAAGTGCCACAAAATAACTTATCCAAGCCTCTTTTTGATTAAATACCTCATCTTGCTCCATACTTAATGCTTCAATACAATCTTCGATAGTAGAGACCAAAGAGCTAACCTCTTCAGAAAACGCTTCACTGTATGCTACAGAACGATATTTTCCTTCACTATTTGGTACTAAAATAGAGTAACATCTGTCTCCAACTTCTCCATTAGGGTCTAAATCTAGAAGCTCTTCCTCTTGTAACATCGCAAAAATTGCATCTTCATTCTCTTCATACTCTTCTAGAAGTTCTCTATTGATACCATTAATAATTGTAGCTGTCCACTCCGATTGCCACGCACTTATCGACTCTCCAATATAGTGTACATTCTCAATTAATGCTTGATAAAAAGGTGTCAAGAGATTTTCAGATTTAATCCAAGCAATCAGATACTCATGACGTGTAAGGTGCATCTCTTTTACAAATTGATATGCTTCCTCTTTTTTAACAATAATTCTATCTTTAGAGAAGCCCTCTTTTTGAAGTACTTGCTCTAAAGCATCCTCTCTTAGATTAACTAAACGGGTCAACGAAGCCATCATTGTTTCAGCATTTACAGGGAGTTCCATCTTCTCTAAAAAACGCTCTACTAAATCTTGTGCAATGGCGTGTTCTCCCTCTAAAACTTTATAATAATCATTAAGTGACTGCTGTCTGCTCTGAAGTTCATCATATATTTTCTGTAAATCTTGCATAAATTGTTGTTTCATTCTCTGAGTCCTTGAAATACTATAAATTAGCGTCCATTTTACTCAAAGAACTATTAAGGTAAAAGTAAAAGTAGAGCTAATTTTCAAGAAGGTGAAAATAAAACAATTTTTTATGTTTTTATTAATACAAGTTTACTTTATCTTAATATAGGAGATAATAAGATTTAATATAAAAAATTAAAAAAACTACTAAAGATTAAATAAAATAGCTCTAAGTTAAACAGTTAGGCGTTTTAAGCTTCTTATTAAGAGTATTGATTTCAATTTTTTAAATCCATAATCTACCAACCTTTCTGTTAATTTTATCGAAATCTGCACTATTTTCTCAATATCAATTACAATTTGAGTTTTCTTTTGTTATCATATAAAAAAACAATACAAAGTAACTTTAACATGAAAAACCATTACCTATTTTCTCAACCACATCAGCCTTTTTTCGTTTTGGCTTTTGTAAATGCCATTATTTCAATGTTTATATTTATGCTCCTATTTAAGGGTTTGGTCACATCTGAAATTCTAAGCCTAAACTATCATGCATATACGTTTATATTTTTAATATTTACTCCTGCATTTTTAGCTTTTTTGTTTACTACTTTTCCAAGATTTTCTGCCACAGAACCCATAGAAAAAGAGCAATATATGTTGGTATTTAGAGCCTTTCTAGGAGGAACAATACTTTTTCATCTGGGAGCACTCTTCTCTTCTCTTCTCTTTACATTGGGTATGCTACTTACTTTTGTAGCTCATCTTGGGGCAACCTATATTCTTTTTAATATTCACAAAATCTCAAAGATGACAGAGAAAGAGGACCAAACATGGATATTAATTGCTATGGCATTTGGGGTCTTAGCACACTTGAGCTTTATTATAAGTATCTGGATACCAAGCTTTCATGATTTTGCCATAGAAACAGCCATCTATCTCTATCTATTTATTCTTATTTTTACTGTTGCACAACGTATGGTACCTTTCTTTTCACATACACCTATAAATAAACACCGAGAACGGCTCAAAGTGATTATTGGTCTTTTAGGGCTTCATGTTCTTTTAGAGATGATTCAAAATAACTCCTCATTCTTAGTTGATTTCTTATTGGCATACCTTATAGGAAAAGAGCTTTATAGATGGAAATTGCCATTTCCAAACCCCAATCCATTACTCTGGATTCTACACCTTGCACTCTACTGGATTCCTGTAGCATTTATGCTGGAGTCTTTTACCAATATTATGGCATTAAGTAGTGGAACAAACTATCTATCAATAGGTCTACACACTTTGGCATTGGGGTTCTTCTTAACCATGCTTATTGGTTTTGGAACACGTGTAACGTTGGGACATTCAGGAAATATGATGCATGCAGACAGATTAACCGTTATCCTTTTCTACTGGACACAGGTTGTTGTTGTTGTCCGAACACTAACCTCGTTGGCAGCAGCAAACAGTTGGAATTTTATTGTATTTTTTGATTTGTCAGTTACCGTTTGGGTTGTACTCTTTGCTTTATGGGGAAATCGTTTCTTTCCAGTCTTAATTTTTGGTAAAAAACTTAAAAATAACTAAGCAGTAAAGGAACACAAAGTCTTTTTCTGCTAAAATTCGCCAAATTATAGACTCTTGAACTCTTCACAGAAAACAGAGCTAACATCAAACAGTTACTTAACAAAGGAAAACGAAACATGGCACATCATAAGTCAACGATTAAACGTATTAGACAAACTGCTACAAGAACAGAGAGAAATAGATACTACAGAACAAGATTTAAAAATATTGTTAAAGCCGTAGTTGTAGCAGCAGAAGCTAATGACAAAACAGCAGCACAAGAAGCATTTAAAGTTGCAAATAAGCAGATTCATAAAATGGTAAGCAAAGGTTTTATCAAAAAAACTACAGCTGCTAGAAAAGTGAGTAGACTTAACCTTATGGTTAACAAAATCGCTGCATAAGTACTGATTCTTCTTTTATATAAGACATCTTTTGTAGAGATGTCTTTATCTTTTTTCAACACACAATACAAATTCACCATTAGGTTACTTCTATGTTTAAAGAAAAACTTCAACCCTTCATTGACCGATATAACGAAATAAATACCCTTTTGAGTTCTCCTGATATTGCTTCGGATATTAAAAGAATGACCGACTTAGGAAGAGAACAAGCCAAACTGAGTAAATTGGTTGAAAAAGCCAATCTCTATATAGAGACAGCTGACGCTATTGTTGAGAACAAAGAACTTTTGGGCGATGCAGAATTGGGAGAGTTGGCGAAAGAGGAACTTATAGAGCTTGAGCCTCTTCTTCCTAAGCTTGAAGAGGAGATTAAAGTACTCATGATTCCAAGTGACCCCAATGATGATAAAAATATCATCTTGGAGCTTCGCGCTGGAGCTGGAGGAGATGAAGCTTCTCTCTTTGTTGCCGATGTATTTAAAATGTATCTTCGTCATGCTGAAAATGTTGGTTGGAAAGTTGAGATTATCTCATCATCCGATGGAACAGCAGGTGGATATAAAGAGATTATTGCACAAGTCAATGGAGAAGGTGTCTACTCTCAATTAAAATTTGAAGCAGGAATACACCGTGTGCAGAGAGTTCCAGATACAGAAACACAAGGACGTGTACACACCTCTGCCATCACTGTAGCAGTTATTCCTGAAGTAGATGATGTAGAAGTTGAACTTAAACCAAATGATATTAAAATGGATGTCTACCGTTCGAGTGGATGTGGAGGACAATCGGTTAACACCACTGACTCTGCTGTACGTCTAACCCACATTCCAACAGGTATTGTCGCTGCAATTCAAGATGAGAAGTCTCAACACAAAAATAGAGACAAAGCGATGAAGGTTCTAAAGGCACGAGTTTATGAAGCCCAACTTCAAGCCCAACTTGATGAGACATCAGCACAGAGAAAATTACAAGTTGGAAGTGGTAGCCGTTCTGAAAAAATCAGAACCTATAACTATCCTCAAAATCGTTTGACCGACCATCGAATCGACTTAACACTCTACTCTCTAGATAGAATTATGAATGATGGAAACTTAAAATTGGTTCTTGACCCACTCAATGCCCATGCACAAGCAGAAGCCATTAAAGAAGCAGGATTATAATCTCCATATGTAACAAATGGGTAGAGTTCACCTCTGGAACCTACTCATCTGTATATTTTAACGCTATCTCACGAAACTTCTCTTTTAACTGAATAAAAGCTTTGATTAACTCTGGACTATAACTTCTCCCTTCAGCTTCGATAATAATCCTCTCTGCCTCTTCAAAACTAAAAGCTTTTTTATATCGACGTTTACTAATTAACGCATCATAGACATCCCCTAAAGTCATAAATTGTGCTTCAATAGGAATCTCATCCCCTTTTAGTCCATTAGGATAACCTGAACCATCCCACTTCTCATGATGATAAAATGCAATATTATAGGCAACCTTTAAAAAATCATTTTTATCATAAAAAGTCAGGGTGTTTTTAATCACATTTCTACCCAACAAAACATGAGTTTTCATAATCTCAAATTCACCTTCAGTCAACTTGCCAGGTTTCTTTAGAATGGCATCGGGAATACCAATCTTTCCAATATCGTGCAGGGGTGCTGCTTCGTAAATTGAATTAATATAATCGGGAGTTAGAATATCACTATACATCTTTTTATTATAAAAATATTCTGCCAATAACTTTACATAATTTTTGGTTCGTAAGATATGTGCACCTGTCTCATCATCATGTATTGTTGCCAAACGGGTCATACTGTCTACTGTGGCAGAGTGTGACTCTAAAAGAGCCAAATATGCCTTTTTCTGCTCTTTTACATTAAGAAGAATAAACGATACACTCATAATAAAGAAAAAACTTAAAAAAGGAAACCAGAGATAACCAATCGAAATATAGATATGATTAAAAAAGAAAAGTGTTACCCAAATAGTACTTAGTGTCATAATCAATGAAAAGAAGAGAAAGATAAGAATATACCACCGTTTGTAGAGAAAAAAAACCATAATTAAAGAGAGTAAAAAAGAGAGATAGAGGTTCATCTCTTTATAGAAAACTGGTTGAACAATAAGCTCATCATTTAAAATATTTTCAATTAATGTGGCATGGATAGTTGTATTTGAAGCCTTTTCATGATTAGAGAGAAGTCTTCCATTCTCAATACCTGTTGCACTTGAACCAATTAATATAACTTTACCCTGAAGCATCTCTTTAGCTACCCGATTTTCTAAAATATCAATTGCAGAGATACGCTTTAATGCTGTTGCATTAAAATTTAATAGGACATACGAATCCCTATCCATAGTAATAGTATGTCCTAAGATAGAAAAACTATTCTCCTTTTTTAGCTCTCTTAAGGTATCAATATTTAAGAGTGTAGCCAATGCAAATGATGGAATTAACTGATTATAATAGTTAATAAAGAGAGGCATACGCCGAAAGAGTCCATCTGAATCAACTTCAGCATTTACAAAGCCTAAACTCTTGATACTGTTTTGAATATTGGGATGATTACAGAGTGCAAAACTGGCACGAAGTGATGTGCTAATATTTGAAAACTTATATCCATGCCTCTCTAGTCCAAAACATTCACTACTGCTAACCCGTTCTTGTGAAAGATAGATAGATAGAGTACTATGAGACTCTTCTAAACTCTTTGTTAAAAGTAGGTCATTATCTTCTAAACCAATAGGAAGCGAAGGCATCTCAATTTTATAATTAAAAAAGTCTTCATAGAAGTGCTGTATATTTACAGGAGAGGTTCTATCTTTTTCAGAAAATATAATATTAACGCCAATAGCACTGGGATGAAAAAGAGAGATTTGCCCTATCAATTTTGCATTTACAATACGTGGCCAAGGCCACTGACCAAATTTCTTTAGACTTGCATTATCAATATCAACAATTACTACAGAGTTGGTCTGCTCTTTAGAATTTTTATTAAAACTCATCAAAGTATCATAAAGAATATAGTCTAAATTTTTAAGAATAGAAGAGAGATAGAGATGAAGGAACAATGCCAATAATACAACTACACTATATTTAATAATTCTCAATCTACTACTTTTTATTAGAATAATAGCGACTATGGATAGTGAATAAAATAGAAAAAAATATCTTTATCTCATTTAAGAGACTCTGTTACTAAAAATCACTTCCATTTCTTAAATTTTTATGAAAGTGATGTTAATATTCACGAAAATGGCTTAAGTCCAATGGCTGTAATCAAGACTCTATCCCCTATATTCTCAACAATAATAAAGTGTCTGCTCTCTCCTTTTAAAACTTTTTTACCATTATTAATTATATAATCAAATACTATTTTAAGCTCTACTCTCCCCTTAGTTTGGGAAAGTACCTCTATATGCATATTGTTATAGATACGTTTCGACCAATCTGTGAAATAGTTCTTTTTATCGTTTAAAATAAAATCTTTAGAGGCATTTTTTGTTCTAAAATAGAGTGTTAAAGGATAGTGAAAGAATTTAGAGAATTCCAATGCGTCGTTAGAGTTCATCTCGGTTTTATATAACTCCTCTACCAACTTTTTTGCACGTTCTATGAATAACTCTTTACCCTTCACCTTAGAAGATTTCACTAAACTACTTCCCAGTGCTTTAACAACAACCTCTGTACTCCCTTTGGCATAGTCATTGATTCTAGTATCATACATCGCTTCTATAATAATTGCTGGAAGCTTACATGTCCCTACCGAAGTTGCGATTAATGGAGTATAAATTACTCCTCTATTCTCAATATCTATATATCTCTTATGTGCTTTACTATAGACCTCTTTTTTTCGTAGATTGATAAAATTTAAAACCCTATCATCATCAATCTCTTGATACTCTTGAGAAATATTAATATTTCTATAGCGTTCCTCTCTATTGGTAATGTTACTATTAACAATCGTAAAACAGGCAGGAATACGTTGATTAACCACCACATTTTTAATAGTACCATAATTTACAATGGTTACTTTTGAGTAAAATTTATCCCCTTGAGTAAGATTATCTATATTAACTTCATTACCATTTTCATCTATAAATAACCGTTCAATGCTCAGCTCTTTTTTTGAAGAGAGTTCATTTTTTATAGCTCTAGGCAGATGTTTTATCAACTCAACACTATAACTCATTGCTCCACTATTTGGTGAGAGCTTAATCTTTTCACTCTCTAACTTATCAATAGTAATTGTTGTTGAACGGGTGTAGTTCTCATTCTCTCCATTAATAGAAATATCTACATCCAATTTGGATGACTTCGGTTTTTCTAAATAACTACTAATCGCTTTTAATGCCACAGCTTTTGTCTGTGTTGAGTAGAGGCTATTAAATCTCTTTTGTACCGTTAACAAATCTTTGGCTGACTTATTGAAATATTTTGTTTTAATTAAGAAGTGCAACAACATATCACGTACATTTGATTCAAAATTTCCTGTTTTATTGCCATAAGTTTTATAAGAATAACGAGAAAGAGCATAATTATTCTGAGCAAAAAGTGTTTCAGCAGATTTAATTCTGCCTTCTATTTTCAAAATTGCTGACATATAAAATGTTGCTAAAAAGTGTCCCTTATAGATTTTTTTCTCATAGAGCATATTTGCTCGACTCTTGCTTAAAGCATTATGTTCTGCCAAAATAAATCCTGCATAGAGTCGATGAAAAGGAGTATAAGAGGCACTGTATCTACCACTCTTATCAATAACTGCATTTAACATTTTTATACTCTTTTCTAACAAATTGCTTGGTATCTCTTCTCCTGCACGTTGAAGCTCTAAGAGTATTTGAGAAGTATAAAGTGATGCATATGGATGAACATAGCTTCCACCCTGCCAATAGTTAAACTCTCCATAGTAATTTTGCATACTGTAGAGCTTTTTAACTCCCTGACGAATAAAGTTCTCACTCTCTCCAACCAATATGTCATTTTTTAAAAAAGGTTTTGCATAGTGCATTGCCGAAAGCTTGGAACTTGTCTGCTCAGCACAACCGTAAGGGTACTCTACCAGATATTTTAACTCATCTCTTAATGCTCCAATAAGATTATCCGAAAGAGTTAAGAGAACTTTTGCCCCTCTATAGGGTTTGGGTGCTGTAAAGGTTAATGGTTTATTTGAGATTCCCTTAAATGTTTTTGTTGAAATTGCATAAGGACTATAGATAGGAAGCTCTATACTTTTAGATACCTCCTCATTTCCATACTTAGCTAAAAGCTTAATATTCCCTGCACCCATGCCTTTGGCATAGAGTGTTGCTTTGGTTACTACTGAACTGTTAGGCTGAACGGTTACTGTTGAATTATCTAAAACCAGTGCTAAGTTATCAGAAAGTTGTGATGAGATATTTATCTCTTTTCTCTCTGAAGTAGTATTAAAAATACGCAGAGGAACTTCAATAATATCCCCTGCTAAAGCAAAGAGTGGATATGAGGGCTTCAACATCACATCATCACGTATTTTAATATCTTGCTCTGTGACACCTATACTCTTCTGATTTATAGCAACCACCACAACAGAAGCACGTCCATTAAACTCAGGAATTGGTATATCAAGCGTTTTATTCTGCTTAGAAAGGTCAACAATCCCACTCCAGACCATAAATGGTTTTACCCGTTTTCCCAAATCTGGAGCCATATGCTTTCTTCTTTTAGAGAGCATGTCTCCTGCTCCAAAATCTATCAATTTACCCTCGGTTAAATAACTCATAAGTTGGTCATAGAGGTCATAATAAGCAATCTGTTTATTGGGTACTTCATTAAAATAGTCAAATATTTTTGGTTTTTTCTGCTCAACAAGTTGTAAAATACCTCTGTCTACAATTGAAACCAATACTTTAGAGGGCTTGTCTGTTTTAATATTTAATTTTAAAATACGATTTGATTTGCTTATTTCAGGAAGATTCGTTGTTATTTTAATTCTCTGTTCACTTCTATCAGGTTTAATAAACTTATAACCCATTGCCCGATACGGAATAAGATTAGATGGTGTGTCGGAGGCTCTAAAAGCTGTTGCATGGAGATAGAGTCCTCTTCCCATGTCACTCTCTATAGGCATTATTACTTTGGCTACACCTTTATGCAGTGGCACCATCTTATAACTCTTAATTCCATTTCCCTCTAAAGTCAATAGCAGTTCTCCCTCTAAAATAGGAGATTTAATCTGAACATCTATCTTCTCTCCTTTTTTATAGAGTCGCTCTTTAAATTTAATCTCAACCGATTTCAAATCATTTTTAGGAGAGATATTAGAGTATGACCACCACCAAACATCAAAAGAGCGACTCACAGAATGTCCACCTAAACGGTCATAAATTTCTATAATAAAATCTCCATTATAAGAAATCTTTTGAGTAAATTCACTATTGGAATCAACTGTAAAATGTGTCACAGGACGAATCTCTCTATCCCACTCATAATGACCCCCACTATAGTTATACTGCCATCGAATCTCTTTAATCACCACATAGAGTTTTCTATCTACTTTTTTACCTGTTAAAGGGTCAATTAAAATGGCTTTTCCTTCTAAATTTTCACCTTTTTCAAAAGAGTTACGGTTAAGCTTTAGACCAACCATCGCCTTATATGGATAGATTTTAACTTTTTTATAAGTAGAAACAGGTTGTCTACCATCCATAATTGTTACCCCAACCATCGCTTCTAAAACAGAGGGTACTTTTTGTTGAAAAGAGGGGGATAAAACCATAGAGTATCTCCCCTCTTTATCTAACTGAATATTCTCAATATAATTAATATAATGCTTTGTATTGACTTTTGCCACCTCATCATTAAAGAAGATATAATTTTTATAAGTTTTATTATAATAGTTAACAGGTCGTGCATCAAACGTCACTTTTCCATGAAGAAGTGAAGCAGGAGTACCAAAAAGATAACGTGAGGTAATATTTAACTCTATCAACTCATCTTTTTGATAGAGAGATTTATTTGTTTTAATACTATTTTCTATCTTAGGAGGAAGAAATGCTTCCACTTTTATATCTGATTCACCTATATCTTTATCTCCCATAGAAACAAGAAGCGTATAGTCTCCTCTCTTGTCATCTCTCTCTAACTGATAAGAGAAATCAATCAGACCATAATTATCGGTATGGTAAACCCGTTTTAATAACTCTTTTCCATTTGAATCTAAAAGACGTATCTTAATAGGCAATTTAGAAGCAGAGATAAAATCTCTATCTTTAATTGTAATTAAGGCATGTATCATAGATGCAGGACGTACAATTTTACTCTGAAAATAGATATGGGCTTTAAAACGCTCTTTTTTTAAAAGTAGTTCTTCTTGAGAAGGAGTTTCTATGGTACGTTCTAAGAGCAGAAAATTCTTATCATTAAGGGTTTGGACAATAACCCCTTTTGGCTTAGATTTAAGCATCTTATCGTTATGAATCCGAACCACTCCATCACTGTTAGTTTTACCTCTTCCTAACAGAGCATTATTTGAACCATAAATAGAGACATCTGCCCCCTCTATCCTCTCTGCTTTACTTAAAGATAAAACAGAGACAAAAGCCTCCTCTTTTGAAAGATTAACAGAAATACCTAAATCGGATAAAAAAATCACTTTAGAAGCCGACTTCTCAATCTCCTCTTTCTCTACTATTTCATTATAACGTAAGGTAATTTTATAGACACCATAGGGTAATCTCCTCTTACTCAGATTGGCAAGTTTAAACTTCTGTTTAACAATAATATTGTGTTCATTATCTAAGATTAAATCTTTTGTAAAAACCTCTTCACTATAATCATCGGTATTGGTTTTATTGGCATTATTAAAATTGATAAAATATCGAAGATTATCATCAAGAAGATGCTCTACAATAAGTGTCGCTTTCCCAACATTAACCGAAGAGAATCCAAGTTCTCCAGAGTTAGAGATATAGGGTTTTTTATCATTAAAAAAGATTGTTTTTGCTCTATCTGTACTCTTTAATCTATATACTTTATCCTCTTTTAACTGATGATAATTTTCTAAACCCTTTTTAAGTCGAACATTATAACTTTTATTGGGTTCAAACTCATTACTTTTAATATCTGTATAGTAATAAGATTTGTCTGATACACCAAAACGTTCTCTTAGAGCATAATTGGCATAGTTATTTTTACTTAATGTAAAGTTATCAATCCCCTCTATCTCTATAAAATTTTCAGGTTTTCCTTCTAGGGTATCATCCAAAAAGATGCGTACTGCAAACTCCCCACTCTCTAAAGCGACCATCTGTGGGGCATCTATAATCTTCATTGGTTTTTTCTTCTTATTGAGTTTAAATCTCTCTTCTTCTTGATTAAACTTCTTTTCATAAGCTTTGGTAAGCGTTTTATCATTTAAAGTTTTTAAATGACGATTCACCCTTAACAGAATGCTACTTTTACCAATCTTTTCACCAATTTTTAAAAGCAATACCTTCTCACTCTTCTCTATAATTTTATAGTGTAAATCTGTTTTAGAGAGCTTCTCTATTTTTTGAACTTCAATACCCTTCTTTATACTGCTCGTTTTTATCGCATCATTAAAATTTAAACGTATAATCTTTTCATCTTTAAAATAACGACTCTCAATCACCTTAAAAGGTATGGTTTCAAATGAAAACTTCTCTTTTTTATATTTACAACTGTATTGAGTAGAAGCAAAGAGAGAATTCTTTGGTATCACTTTTAACTCTGTTGTTGAGATTTTTTTATAGACAGCTTCTAAAGAAGGGGTACAGCTTAATAGTGGTTTATGAGTATATGTACCATCATCATCAAAAAGAGCTTTATCACTCTTGACAATAAAAGGTTTTTCTAGTGAGCTAAAATGCTTAACTAAAAGCGTATTTGCTCCAAGTAGAGATGTTAAAATTAAGGGAATTAAATAGTTAAACATAAGAGACTCTTTTTGTTTATTTTAACACAGTTAAGTAGAAAAAAAGCACTGTTACTTCATTATAATGAAGTTTTTTTTAAAGTCCTGGACGTAAGGGGTAATTTGGATTAAAGGGTTTATCCTCTCTGCTCTTTTTTCTTTCAAGAAGCTCTTGCTCTCGTATTACCAACTCTTTTTCCCACTCCAGCATCTCTAAAGCTCTCTGCTCCAAATCAATAGAGTTCTCACTCAACACTTCAGCCTCTTCTCTATTCTCAAGTAACTCCCTTTGAGTTAGCCTCTTCTCTTCTAATGGTTCACCCACAATTACACGTCGTCGGTCAATTACTGAATCTCCTACACTATTTGTTGCCATGTAGATAACTGAATACTCTCCCTCCTTTAAAATATCAATATCGTCACTAATAGTTATATTTATAGGAGAACCATCGCTATTCTGAGCAATTGCCCCTGCCTCGACATAAGCTTCTCCTTTTTTTAACAACAGAGGATTTTTTCCTTGAATAACAATAGTTGGAGGAGAACTCTCTTTAGATTTCTCCCTCTCTATTCTCTTTTTATTATCAATTGACTCTTTAATAGAATTATGCTCAATAGAGTTATTGGCTTCACTCTTTATGGTGGATAGAGAGGGAGGTAATTTCTCTTTAGATTTAACCATTTTAATATTATCGAACATACCACTCCCTTTGACCACAAAGTTGGTGATATTTAAAAATTTATTATAATGGTCAAAGGTTTCTAAATCTCTCTGTAAATCCCTTTGGTACTTTTTCCATTCACCAAATCGTGAATCAACTCCCAGACCATATTGAAGATAAGAGTTTTTATCTCCTGAAGTATAAATAAGAAAACGTTTTCCTTTTAAAGTATCAATGGCTACCATAATGACAAAATCTTCACTATAGTTCATCTCCCACTCCAGAACACGCTCCTCCTTTTTTCTTTTAAACACTCCCTTTTTAGGTTGAAACATATATACACTTCGTGTACCATTTCCATCTAATCTAATAACTCTGCTTCTCTTTTTTTTATCATAAACATTTTTTACCACACCTTTAGAGAATTGCTTAATAACATGCCATCCTTTCGTTTTTCTATCGGTAGCATTTTCATAAGTAGTTGCAAGAAGCGTTACAGGTATTATAGACAACAGTAAAAAGAGATACATCACTTTTAATCGATACATATAGAGTTTATCCTTTTTAACAAATTATATCATAATAAAATATTTTATAACGCATATCTTGGTATTAAATGAGAACTTTAAAGAAAAGTTCTCAAACCCTTAAATAAATAGAACAAAAGCAAAAACAACAAAAAGAATAAAGTGTAAAAAGCCCTCTAAAGCATTGGTCTCTCCATCGTTGAAGTTGACAATACTAACCAATAGCGTTAAACCCAATAGAAACTCTTGTATTGGTGTTATTGCAAGATTAACATCCAATCCAGAGAGTTCAGAGATAATAATAACCGAAGGAACAGTTAAAAGAATCGTTGCCAATGATGCACCCAGTGCAATATTAATGACCGTCTGCATACTGTTTTTTAACGCTGCACGAAAAGCAACAATCAATTCTGGAGAGGCAGAGATAAGTGCAACCCCAACAGCACCCAGTGCCAATGGTAGACCCAATTGAGTAAGATTATTCTCCATAAAAAGAGCCAAAATCTCAGATAAAAAACCAATTACAAAGATATAAACCACCAATAGAGAAGCGTGATACCAACCATTAATTGTCTCTGTATGCGTAGCGTTCTCTTCTAAACTCTCTTCTCCTTTATATTCAAAAAAATATTTATGATTTTTTAACTGGAGCTTTGTAAATACAACATAAAGAAGAATAAAAATAACGACAATAAACCACATAAACATCTCTTGATGTGCTTCTCCAATAAAATGAGGAAGTACCATAGATAAACCAATTGCAACCAGCAACATAGAGAGATAAGAGTTTGATGAATCTACATTATAAGGCTGTTCCCCAAACTTCAACCCACCAATAATAGCAGCGATACCTAACAAACCATTAATGTCCAACATAATTGCAGAGTAGATGGTATCACGTGCTAAAACAGGATTTTGAGAGTGAATCATCATAATCGCAATAATCATCACCTCAACGGTGACGGCTGACATCGTTAAAATAAGTGTGCCATAAGGCTCTCCAAACTTCTCTGCTAACATCTCTGCGTGATGTGCTACAGCCAAAGAGGCGTAGATAATCACACTAAAAAGAGCCAAAAAACCAAAAATATTCCCCATAGAGGTATGTGCTAATGTATGCTCATAAATAGTAAAAACCACCAATGAGATTAATGAGACAAAAAGTGCATACTCTTTTGATAACGCTTTCATAAAAATTCCTTGAAATAAATTACAAAAGGATACCGAAATTATTGATGAATTGTTCTAAAATTTTGGGTGTAATATTGATGATATTTGCGATTTCTTGGTTCTACTTTTTTACCTGCATAGAAACGATACAGCACCATCTTTGCACGAGCTTCTCCATTTTCAGAAGCACGTTTAAACCAGAGTCTTGCCAACTCAAAATTTTGTCGTACACCAATTCCATAATGAAACATCAATGCAAACTCATATTGAGCAGGAGCATATCCCTTCAGAGCTGACTTATGCATCCATCGAAAGGCATCTTTTAGATTCTGACTTTTAGGGTCTTTATAGTGTAATCCCATTCTATATTGCGTAACAGCCGTTCCATTACGCATCTCTTGATGGCTATTTGCCTCTAAACCGATTAAAAATAATATAGAGAGTATAAGTAATGTTTTCATAATTATTAATTCTTTCTTAGTTAAATATATTAATTATTATATTACAATTTTACTTAATTATTTAAACCCTATTAAACTTAATGTATAATATAAAAAATTTTAAGGGAACTTGATGGGAAAACAACTTCTACTTCTATTTCTACTCTTTTTTGTCTCTTGTAATGAGAGTGAGGAACAAAAAAATAGTCATATCAAGACAAGTACAATCACAACAATGCCCAATATCCACAAGGTTTATAGTGATTATACGAAAGCATTTAAAGTTGCAAAAGAGAAAAATCGACCTGTATTTATTCTTTTCACAACAAAATATTGTCGCTGGTGTACCAAACTAAAAGAGACTACACTAAAAGAAGAGGAGATTATTAATCGTCTCAATACAGAATATGTGGTGCTACTTTTAGATAAAAATCACAGTCAATACCCTTCAAAATATAGAGTAACGGCTGTACCTTCTGTCTATATTACTGACAAAAATGAAGAGATTTTCACCTCTATTGTTGGATACCATAAAAATCCACATGACTATATTAAATGGTTTAATTATGTTCAAGTTGAACTCTCTAATTAAAAGCTACTTTGGGGTCAGGAGGAGACCATTTAATATGAATTTGAGTTAAAAAATGACTAGAGGCATCTCCTTTAATTGCAAAACTATTTTTAAAGGAGAGTGAACATTAGTAACCTCACTCTCCCAAATCATAGATTAGGGAAGAGGATTGCAAGAATATTATATTTAATTAATTTTAGTTATTTTTCTTTGTTGATTTTTTTTTAAGAAAATCACTATAGAGACCTTCACAGCGTAAAAAGAGCACTCCATCCTCTCTCTTAATACGGCTATCTTTCTCTTTGTATGCCTTTTTTAAACGTTTTAAAACTTTCTTCTTTCTCTTCTTTTTAAGAACTTCAAAGCGTTCAAAAAAACGTTCAACAGTTATCCAACAACTATCTTCTTCATCAAGCTCCTCTAAAGGAGGCTCTTCAACCTTTAAATATTGACGATTCTCTAGCTCTAGACTCTTCTCAATACTCATATAATCTACCTGTTTCACATAGAGATTACGCATCTCAGTAAAAACCTGTTTTAAAAGTTCTATCTCTCCACGCAAAGTTGTATTAATTTCAGTATTGGTCTGTTTCAAATCTGAGATACTCTCTTTTAACACAGAGATGGTCTCCTCTTTGGAGTTTAACAGCTCTTTCACATCAACCAAATGAGAATTTAATACCTCTTTATCCTCACTACCCTCATCCCCTACTTGTGGAATAACAGGCAAATCGGTATCTAAAACAATATAGATTTTTCCATCAATAATTTTTGACTCTAAAAGACCTTTTTTAATCTTAGCATAGACAGCTTGTCGTGATATTCCTTGCGATTTAGCATACTCTATGGGCTTTATCAGTTTGCTCATCTGTAAACCTTTATCCTAATATAAGAGACGATAATACCATAATAGTAGAGAGTTTGTAAATGATTTAATTTGAATAGAATTTTTAAAAAGAGAAAAACCGAATGAAGAGCGCTTCATTCGGATAAAGATAGGTTAAAAAGAGACGATTAAAGTCTTGCCTCTTCTCTTCTTTGAAGTAATGCCCACTTTGCATCAACATCTTTTTGAACTTCGTCAATAATGTGTCTGTATTGTGGTTTAAATAGGTGTTTATAACGCCCTTGTGCTGCCATATACTCTTCAACAGAGATTGGATTTTTTGGTCGGTAAAGAATATTTAACTCGTGAGAGTCAATAATCTCATAGATTGGGAACATTAATGAATCTGTTGCCAAATCTGTTAAACCAATAGTATCTTTAGGGTCAAATTTCCACTCTGTACAACATGGAGATACCGTGTTAATAAAACAAGGACCTTCTGTCTCTAAAGCTTTTTGGAAACCTTTTGCCATAATTTTCCATTTGTTTGGTGCAAGTTGTGCCACATAAGGAGCACCATGAGCAGCCATAATAGAAACAATGTCTTTTTTCTTCTCTTTTTTACCATAAGAGTGTGTTCCTGCAACTGATGTTGAAGTAGTAGCACCTACTGGTGTTGCTGATGAACGTTGACCACCTGTGTTTGCATAGTTTTCATTATCAAGACAGATATAAGTAAAGTCATGACCTCTCTCCATTGCTCCTGAAAGCCACTGGAAACCAATATCAAAAGTAGAACCATCACCACCAAATGCTACAAATTTAACTGGAGCATCGTTGTCTTTAAGTTTACCTTTTTTCTTTCTTACTTTATGCATAACTTCTGCACCTGTAACGGCAGTTGCTGCATTCTCAAAACCGATATGAATCCAAGATGTATCCCAAGATGTAAATGGATATACAGCTGTAGAAACTTCCAAACAACCTGTGTTTGAAGAGATAACCAAGTTATCATCAGTACAGTTCATTAACTCTCTAACAATCATAGAGTGCGCACAACCAGGACAGAGAGTGTGAGCTCCCTCAAATCTATCGTTGTTTGTCGAGAACTCTTTTAAGTTCTTAATTGATGTAATTGCCATGTCTTACCCCCTTGCCGTTTTAAAGAATCCTAAGTGTGGTCCTCTTAGACCAGAGAACTGTTGGATATCTGTTGTAATATGTCCTGCATCAGCGTGTGCTTGTTGCTCTGTATAAATTCTTTCTGCCTCTTCAATAGAGAAGTCACGTCCACCAAGACCATAAACAAAACCTGTAACAATTGGTCTATTTACTGATGTGTACATAGCAGCTGATACTTCGTTAAAGAATGCACCCATTGCTCCACCTGGAGATGAACGGTCAGTTACTGCAATTGCTTTAGTATTTGCTAACGCTTCTCTTACTTCATCATAAGGGAAAGGTCTGAAACATCTAATAGCAACAACACCAGCTTTAATTCCTTTTGCTCTCATATTTTTAGCTGCAACTCTTGCTGTCTCGACTGTTGTACCAAGACCAACAATAGCAACATCTGCATCTTCCATATCATAAGATTCAACTCTTTTATACTCTCGTCCTGTAAGCTCTTTGAATTCAGCAAAAACATCATCAATAACGCCTCGAGAATCCATAATTGCTTTGTGCTGTTTAGCCTTATGCTCAAAGTGCCAATCTTCTTCTGTCTGTGCACCATAAGTAACAGGTCTAGAGAAATCAAGCATATCATCTACAGGAACAATCTCTCCAACAAATGCTTTCGCTTTTTCATCTGTTAAAGGGTAAACATTTTGTGCTGTGTGTGAAGTGATAAATCCATCTTGATGAACCATAACTGGAAGTCTTACTGAGTGATTTTCAGCCACTTTAAATGCACATAGAGCAAGGTCATACGCCTCTTGAGCGTTAAATGCACCAAATTGAATCCAACCAGAATCACGTCCAAGGTACATATCAGCGTGGTCACCACGAACATTTAATGGAGAAGCCAATGCTCGGTTTACAACGTTAAGTACAATTGGAAGTCTCATTCCAGATGCTTGATAAAGAACCTCTGCCATCAATGCAAAACCTTGAGAAGAGGTTGCTGTTGAAACACGTCCACCAGCAGCTGAAGCACCGATACATCCACTCATTGCAGCATGCTCAGACTCAACCATTACGAACTCACCGTCAATGTAACCGTTTCCTACATAAGCACCATAGTTCTCAACAATAGGAGTTGATGGAGTAATTGGGTAAGCAACAACAACGTCAACATCTGCTTGTCTTAAAGCTTGAGATGCTGCGTAGTTACCATCCCAAACTTCTCTTTCATTTAAATCAAATTTTACTGCCATTACGCTTCCTTACTTTTTTTCGCTTTTTTCTTTTTCTCTGGCCATGAAGCTAGAGCCTCTTCCAAATCTGCATGTTCGTTGAACATTAAAAGTGACTTTGGATTGGTAGGACATACTTCCACACAAACTTCACACCCTTTACAGTGGTCGTAATCAATTCCTAACATCTGTTTATCTCTTGACAAGATAGATGAATCTGGACACCATACCCAACAGTTTTGACAATCAATACAGATGTCTCTGTTAAATACTGGCTTTTGAACTCTCCATGAAGCAACTGATGCTGTGTATGAGTTAAAAGTAGAGTATGTTCTCTCTTCAGCCTTTTTGTTGGCGATACCTGTGGCATCTCCTTCAAATGAAGTAAGAACAGAACCTTGAGTTACCTCATCCCATCCCATCAAATCAAAACCAGCTTCTAGTTGGCTCTGTCCTCTATTGTCATTTGCTAATAAATTTAAATCTTGCATTCTAACCCCTCTCTAGTTAACTTCGTTATATGCACGAGTAATTGCTCTCATATTTCCATCAATAATTTTTTGAGGGAATTTAGCCAATACTCTTTTCATGCTCTCTAAGAAATAATCCAGCTCAAACATACCAGAAATTTTTACAAACGCTCCAAGCATTGGTGCATTTGGCATTGAACGTCCAATTTCGTCAAGAGAAATCTGAACACAGTCTGCAACAAATACTCTGTCCTCTTTACCTTGAAGTGCAGGAATTCCAGCAATCAACTCCTCTTTAGTAAGGTGGGTAGTAATAATGTACTTTGTTGACTCTTTCTCATTGACTTCAATATTATCAGTAAATGCCAAAGCTGGGTCAATTACCAATACAAAATCAGGGTTCATAAACTTTGCATGATTAAAAATCTGCTCATCTGAAATCCTATTATAGGCTCTCAAAGCAGCCCCTCTTTTTGCAGAACCATACAGTGCAAAAGCTTGAACTTCTTTACCTGTCGTTGCTACAACATCTCCTAAACCTTTAGCACCAGATACGGCACCCTGACCAGCTCGGCTATGCCATCTAATTTCTGTCATGACTTCTCCTATTATTTATCTGTTAATGAGGTATTGTAATCATACCTCTCTTAAATGATGTTCATAGATACTAAAAAAAGTACAAACTTTATAGGAGTGTATACTTTCTATCCACTATTTATAATTTTCATCATTTTTTTTAATATGTTCTATAGCTTCTACGACATTTTTATATATTGTAGAAGCACAGTTTTGTAACATTGAATGCGTTGCATACCCAGAAGTAACAGCTATAGCGTGAACTCCTGCACTATTTGCAGACTCTATATCCATACAGGTATCACCAATCATCCATGTTTTACTTCTATCATGTTCTAGCTTTGCCAGAGCTTTTAAAATTGGTTCTTTGTGAGGTTTTGGATTTTCTACATGTTCACGTCCGATTAATACACTAAAGTATTTCATTAAGCCCATATACTCTAGCAAAACCGTAGAGTATTCCCCTGTTTTTGTCGTCACTACCCCAAGTGTTGCAAATTTACTCGCTTCAACAACAGCTTCTCTTGCTCCATTTAGTAACACTGTCTTCTGGCAAGAGATAACGCGATAGTGCATCTTATAGGCATGAACATATTCATCTACAAGATGAGGTTTAACCCCCAATGTTAAAAACATATTCTCTAAAGTATGTCCAATCTCATTTTTAATCATATCATCACTTGGTACAGCTTCATTAAATTTCTCAAAAGCCACACGGAATCCATCCAAAATTGCTTCGGTTGAATCAATAAGCGTTCCATCTAGGTCAAATAGTATTACTGGTTTCATTTTTCTCTTTTATAATTATATTTTCTAGGTGGGGATAAGGGTATCCCAACCTACGATTTACCCATCTTAACTTTGGGGTCAAATCTCCAGATTGTTACAATAGGCACAACAAAGCCAACGATAATAACTACCCACAAGAGCGTTCCCAGCTCCGAGTAGTTGGCTTGAGTTACAACCACATCTCCCTCTTTTATCTCTCGGGTAATCTCAAAGGCTTGATTAAGGTATTTTGTAAAGAGTCGCCCTGCACTCATAGCAATATTCATTAACGAAGCCATCAATGCAAACCATGTTCCCTTTTTACCCTCAGGTGCATAAATTGCTACCAAAGTAAGCATCAATACCCCAGCAATATAATCAAAAGGTGAAGCCAATGCTGTATCAACCATAGCAACCGTTCTGGCATCCAATCCCAACATTTTATGCACATCATAATAGAGTCCTAGAGTAGGAAGAGAGAGTATAGTAAAGAGAACCGTTAACCAAATCAATACTTTTCCTATTGATTGGTCAACAATATATTTAGCACTTATCCACATACCAATCAGAGCCAAACCTCCACCAATTAAAGAGAGGTCTGCAAAGAAGGCTTTATCAAATCCCAACACATCAATCTGCCACCACTGAACCCCTGGTCCAACTGAAGGCATAGCACGATAGACAAAGATAATAATCATTGCCATTTTAATGTGATGAATGGTATCTTTATCTAAATCTTGAATAAGTGTATTTAAAAAGTAGAGGACAACCCCCAAGGAGATAACAAAAACAATCTCTTGTGAATAGGGAATATCGTTGTAACCAACCAAAATAATAAAAAGAGCAAAAAGGAGACCACCAAAAAAAATCTCTCTATTTAAAGGGCTACTCTCAACATGATTTAATCTTACAAATGTTACCCCAAGTACAGAAATAATAGGAATAAAAAGAGAGAGGGTAAAGAGCGTTTCATAAGAGTAAATCGAAGCGAGTTTTCCACCCAACCAGCCCATAAGAAAGACTGCCAATCCCAAAGAGAGTCTTGCTAAAACTTGAATCATTGCCAACTCTTGATTTATCTCTTCTTGAGTCTGATTTTTATCGATAACTTCCGTACTCATTGTGTCAGCAACCACATCTTGCATCACATAACCCACCATCGACACAACCGAAGCAAAGACATAAACACTCTCTTTTTTATAACCAGTCAACCAACTGGCATCTCCTGCCAAACCTATTAGTAAAATCGTTCCAAATGCCATTAATCCAGCACCAATATAGACATATATTTTACGATTAGAACCCAATATTTTAACCGAATCAACCAGCTGTCCAAATATCATTTTAATTGTCCATGGAACCATCAACCAAACACTCAATGCAACCAAATCTTCTGCCGATAAATTCAGCTCTTCTTTTACCCAAAAACTCTCAGCAATTCCAATAAATCCACTCGCTCCATACGCAAAATAGATGAGTAATAGAGGAATGTATCGCATACGAATTGCACGAATTGGGGTCATAAATATATTCCATATATTTGACATTTTTTCTCCTGTTTTAGTAGTCAGTATTGTATTTGAAATATGCTTTAAAGCAGTCTAAAGAGTAAAGCAACTCTATTAAACATAAAAGAACACAAAAGAGACGATAAACAGTTTTTATTATATAAATCATAATAATAACTTATATTGATGATAGATTATGTGTAGATAGTTTACGTTTTTATAAGAAAAGCAGAACATTTAATATCTATTTAAATCTATTCTACTTATAATAGATTACGAATAATTTAATAAACAAAGGAAAGCTATGGCACGATTAATAGTAATGGGTGGGGGTGTGTCAGGACACACCACTGCAACATTTGCAAAAAAATGGCTAGGTAAAGAACATGAAGTTGTTGTTGTAACCCCTAACTCTCAATGGAACTGGATTCCATCAAATATCTGGGTTGGTGTTGGTCAAATGACAAAAAAGGATGTTGTATTCCCTTTAGCACCTGTATATAAAAAAGCTGGCATTGATTATAGACAAGCAAAAGCTGTATCTATTCATCCAGAAGGTAAAGAGGGAGATGAAACTCCATTTATTACTATCGAATATACAAGCCCTGATAAAGCTGGTCAAACCGAAGAAATCTCTTATGACTATCTTGTAAATGCAACAGGTCCAAAACTTAACTTTGATGCAACTCCAGGTCTTGGAAATGGTGCTGGTCAAATGGGTTCTCATACTGTATCTGTATGTACTGCTGACCATGCTGTTCATGCAAATGAAGAGCTTCAAAAAATCTTTGATAAAGCAAAAAATGGAACAAGACAAAAAATTCTTGTTGGAACAGGTCATGGACTATGTACTTGTCAAGGTGCTGCATTTGAGTATATCTTTAACATTGAACACGAAGCTAAAAAAGCTGGTGTAAGAGATATGTTGGATATTAAATGGATTTCAAATGAGTCATTTATGGGTGACTTTGGTATGGGTGGACTTCATATGAAAGTTGGTGGATATGTAGTCAGTTCTAAACTGTTTGCAGAGTCACTATTTGCAGAGAGAGATGTTCCATGGTTGATTGGTGCGCATGTAAATAAAGTAGAAAATGGTAAAGCACACTATGAGCTACTTGATGGAACAATGGGTGTTGAAGAGTTTGACTTTGCAATGCTAATTCCACCATTTGCAGGTGTAGGAATCAAAGCATACGCTAAAGATGGTTCAGATATGACTGATAAAATCTTTGCTCCAAATGGATTTATGAAAGTTGATGCAGACTATTCAGGAAAACCTTACTCTGAGTGGAAAGCGAGTGACTGGCCAAGAACTTACCAAAACCCAGACTATAAAAATATGTTTGCAGCAGGTATTGCATTTGCACCACCACACCCTATTTCTAAACCAATGAAATCAGTAAATGGAACAGATATTTTCCCAACACCACCAAGAACAGGTATGCCTGCTGGTATTATTGGTAAAGCTGTTGCTTATACTATCTGTGACATGATTAAAGACCCTAATGCAAAACCTCACGAAGCTTCTATGGCAGAGATGGGTGCAGCGTGTGTTGCTTCTGCAGGTAAAGGTCTTACATCTGGTACAGCAGCTGCAATGACTGTTTATCCTGTTGTTCCTGACTTTGAAAAGTACCCAGGTACAGGTAGAGATACAAACTATACATTTGGTGAGATTGGTCTTGCTGGACACTGGATTAAACATGTTCTACACCATATGTTTATCTGGAAAGCAAAACTTAGACCAGCGTGGACTTTAATCCCTGAATAAAAAATAAGAAGAAGGAGATACCTATGATACATGAGAAAAACTTTGAAAAAAATGACCAATTTACATTAACGATGATGCCTGGTGGATTTGCAAAGAAAATGAGAACTTGTCTTATTTTCCAAGCATTTAGATTTGCTGTTATCAATATTAAAATGTTGGTTGTAGTTAGTAAAAGCCACTAAACCTACCCTTTCCTTATGAACAAGGCATCGCCTTGTTCATACTCCTAGAAAATCTTTTTTAAAACCTCTTATCTCTATATCTGTTTTTAAAAGGATTTTTAATGGTTAAACCACTGATTATATACCCCAAAAAACATGCAAACCCTATGTTGATTTCAGAAGTTAGAAAGTTTGATAAAGAGATTATAGATATTATTCAAGATATGCAAGATACCATGGAAGAGCATAATCTTATGGCCCTAAGTGCTACCCAAATCAACCATCTCTATCAAATCATTCTAATAAAAGAGAAAGATGGTACTTATCAAGAGTATATCAACCCCAGAGTTATAAACAGTAGTCAACCTTTTGATTCAACAGAGTCTACACTCTATTATCCCAATGTTGAAGTGACAGTTCCCCGATACAGTGATTTAAAACTTATTTACGAAAATCGTAATGGAGAGTCAAAACATGCACACATTACAGATAAAGAGATAGCCGTTGCACTACAAAGAAAGATTGACTATCTCTATGGTGGAGATTTACTTTTAAAAGTAAGCGATAAACGCCGAGAAGAGATACACCATGCATTGGCAACCAATGGACTTATTCCTGATGCCTCTTTAGAGGTCTGCCCAAGGGTTACCCCTAAAGAGTATCTATTAAGCTTTAACGATAAAATTATATTTTTTATGGGTTTATCACTATTAACACCACTCTTCTCGTTTGAAAAAGATACAATAGAGAGTATTTTTCTTTATGACAAAATTGGCATACTTTTAGTAATTGGTCTAATGGCAGGATATTTCTTGATGGCACAAGCTGAAGCAAAAGAGTTTAGACAATGTACCTCATGTCAAGTTGGCAATAATATTGGACTGATTAGCAAAAGAGTTGCTTTAGCACTCATACTCTTTATAGGAAGCTACTTTTTATTAAATTAATAAATCTCACCCCTTAGGGTGAGATAAATTCAGAAAGAAGAAGAAAACCTCTTGATTAAGGTTTTATACGAATTAACAGTTTGGAACGTTTCCTGAGTCACTAGCAAACTCTTTGACAAAATCTCCAAGATCTCCAAGTTTTTTTGCTTTTACTTTTGCTCCAGCACCACAAATAGCTGTAATCTCACCAGCCAATTTACCATCATCAACAATTGCTGTCCACTCATCTTGAGTATGCTTAGCAGCAAATTTACCACCATCCATACCACATGTAGCTTTAAGTTTTTTAGAATAAATCTTTTGTCCTTTATCTGCATCTGCAAAAGCTGTTGTTGCCATTACAGACATACCGAAAAGTGCTACTAGAGCGAGTTTTGTAAATTTTGTCATTCCAATCCTTTTTGTCTATTTAAATTTAAAAGTATTACATTAAGTAATAATTATAATACTCTCAACTTATAGTATAGATATTATTTGTGTATTTATTGTGGAAAATCAAATATTTATAAAAAAAATATATAATATCCATAACTTAAACTTCTCACTATAACTATTTAAAATAGCTTCAACCTATTTTGGAAGAAGCTAAATCACCACTTTCATTGATATAATATTTATTAACTACTTAATACTTATAACTAATAGAAAGACGAATATCATCAGCTGTAATATCAACTGCTTCTGGAGCTACCCAACCTGAACATCTGATATTTGGAGTATAATCATGTTGTAAATGAGTGTAACGAATTTGAGATGGTAGGTTTTTTTCACCAAAGAGATTGAAATTCCAATATGCCTCATAAGCATCTCCACGTACAGCTACTTTGGAACCTGTTGCTGAATCTTCTGCCCATGTCATTGGTGTCCAATATTTTGAACCGTGATTATACTCCACTCCAAAACGTCCACTATCTGTTAACATATCAGGGAATGTTGCCCCTAACCAAAAAGAGCTACCTGTCTCGTCAGAGGTTGAACCCAAAAGCTCTTTTCCACTATCTGGCATGTATTTACTCTGTGCTATAGAGACAAAAAGAGTGGTATCATCAAGAAAGTCATTAATCTCATCACCAACACCATCTACTTGTAATGATAGAGCCGTTAAATTTGCTTTCCCTGCATCCAGAGAGATATTTCTACCTGTACCATCTGGTAAATCTGCACCTATAGGTAATCCTGCTACGGCACCTTTTGTATCCATAATAAGTGCATTTTCAAACATTAGATTATATTGCCCATTATTATAGAGACTTCCTAGTGTTACAAAGAAATCAACATTTTCATTAACATCTCCCTCCTCTTGAGCATAAGGGCTATATCCACCAACATCATAAACAGACTCTATTCCACCAGAGTGTGCTCTACCTAAAACAAACTTGATAAACGAACCTGTGGTTAGATATTTTTCAGTATTTAACTTAATCATTCCAGCATCAACTTCCATATTGGTAATATGAGCCAATGGAGAGCCTGAATCTTTTAAGTTTTCTCTATGATTTCCTAAAAAACCATCTGTAGCAGAACGACGACCAATACTAAAAGAGTATGGTAAATCTCCACCAAACATATCATCAGAGTAGATGAAGTAAGCTTTTCTTACTCTAAATAGAGTATCAGAGGCTTTTGATGAACCTGCCCAACTCTTTAGAGATGGGTCTTCTGTATAGAGATGTGCACCCCAAATACTATACGCTGCTAATTGACCTTGAAAAGATAGTTTTGTGGTTGGAGCAGATTTCATATTTAATAATACCCTTGATGTAAAGAGTCCATCATTTGTAGCTTTTTCGCCTGTATCATTGTTTTTATACTCTAAGTTATCATAAGTATTTCTAAAATCAACCGAAAATTTAATATTGTCATAGGCATCATGCGCTCTTACTTTATTAAGCTTTTTATTTAGTGATTTTATCTTTTTTTCTAACTTATTTAAACGCTCATCATCCGATTTTTTGGGAGCATCTCCTGCAAAAGCAGAGATACTTAAGATTGTAATAAGTGATAGTCCTACTATTTTTTTGTTCATTTTTTCTCCTTTTTTATACTCTTTAATATTCCAAATCTGTAAATTCAATTTCATCAAACATATTATTTCTCATTCGATAAAATCGAACCTACAGGATTCAAACTATTGGTGTAAACAATCCAATTCCGAAAACAGAGACTGAATATACGGAATTGATGGCTTTAGCCTTGTCTACAATTCATCATCTAACTCTAAAACTCTCTCTGCAATAAACATAAAGAGAATAAATACACCAATTGCCCCAACACCAATACCAAGCTCTGTTATTGATGGAGTGTAACTGGTAATTAAACTAGGAACTTCCTGATACTCTTTAATTTTCATTGTCTGTAAAGGAACAACTTGAATCCCTTCAACCAAATTAATTCTAGAAAACATAATTCCTACCAAACCAAAGAAAGAGGCAATGCAGAATGCACCAATCTTTTTATGAGAACCAAATGCAACAACAAAAAGAGGAAAAATAATCCCTAAACCAAGTTCAAATACTATAAAGTTGGTACTATGATAGATATGTTGAATCGCCTCTACTTTACCTGGAACAGAACCATAAATCCCTGTTAAGTAACGAACAATATACATAATTAAAAGTAGTGACAAAATAGCAATAGATACTTTTTTCAAAGCAACAACAGCTTCGATAAATTCATCTCTTTTAAACATAACGGTAATTAGCGTAAGAAGAAAAATTCCACCCAAAATAGCTGTTGCCATAAACTCTATCTGATAGAAGATTCCACTTGAGAAGAGTCTTGTATTTAAAAGACCAAAGATAGAACCAGCAGTTAAAACAGATGAGTTGGCAAAGATAATAGCAAAAAGAGCAAATAGTTTTGTAGGTCCTACTTTTTCTGCATAAGAGATAAAGGTTAACATCGTAAAGAGCATAAAAAGAGGATAAAAAACACCTAACCAAAATAGAGCAGAAGTTACATTTCCACTTAATGCAGTATAGATTACCATGGTTATAGGGTGTCCTACCTCAAACAAAAATGCTGTAAAACCAGCAAATAAAGATAGCAATCCAAAAACCAAAAGACGTTTAATTAACGGTTTAATAACATGTAAATCAAAAAATATTCCACTTGAAGCCGTTACAATACTCCCCATTGCAACAGCTACAAAAAACTCATAAGATGCTACTAAAAATCCCCAAGGATGTTCCCGAGTAACATTATAGGCATGATGACCATGAGCAAAAAAGTTTGCTACACCATAAAGGTAGAAGAGTATCAACCCAATAGTAATACCTGCTAATACAATGGTTACAGGCGTTTTTTCAAATCCAAAAGAGATATTTTCTCTGTATGGAATTAAGTCATGTAATTTCATATTCTACCCCTTATGTCAAATAGAAAAGTTTTGGTTTAGTACCAAGATTCTCTTTTAATGAGAAGTGTTCTCGGTTTCTAAGTAGCACACTAATTTCACTATCTGGGTCATCTAAGTCTCCAAAAGTTCTTACTTTAGTAGGACATGTATTTTGACACGCTGTAGTTATTTCACCTCTGACCAATCGTGTATCGCTACAGAAAGTACACTTATCAACTGTCATGGTTCTGTCATCAATGTATCGTGCATCATAAGGACATGCTGTCATACAATAGGTACATAAAATACACTTATCTGCATCAACCAACACCACACCATGCTCATTGGTAAATGTTGCCTGAGTTGGACATACCTCTTCACATGGAGCATCCTCACAGTGTTGACACTGACTCGGTTGAAAAAAAGAAGAAGCAATATCTAAGTTTGGCCACTGACCTCTAATATCATTTACTCCAACCCAAATTCTATGTTTATCTGCACCAAGAAGAATCCCATTCTCCTCTTTACATGCAACCTCACACGCCTTACAATTGATACAATTTTTATAATCTAAAGCCATTCCATATCTTGCCATAATTACACCTTTCTTATTTCAACATTGGTTTCGTGCATCGAAGCAGCACCATAGACTGGTTCGGTTACATCTTTTATAACAGCATTATCATTTCCACCATTTTTATAAGCCCAAGTCAAGGCTTCACTCTCTTCTCCAAACCCGTGAACAAAGAAGATGGTATGTGGTGCTACTTTTTCGGTAGGATAGGCTTTTAATCTGGTTGAACCAATTTCACTGCTTACCTCTATCATATCTCCAAACTTAATACCCTTCTCTTTTGCTACTCTTCGGTTAATCCAAACATAGTTCTCCATAATCAAATCACGAAGTACGGCATTGTTGGCTGTCCCACTCTGTGTAAACTGTGCATGTCGTCCTGTAAGCAGTCTAAATTTACCCTCTTCAACTTTGAACTCATATTCATCTTTCCATTTTGGGAATGGGTCAATACCCTTTTTCGCCAAACTTCCAATGGTACACTCAACCTTTTTACTTCTGGTCTTTGGCTTTCCACCATTCACGGTATAGTACTTTTTATTCTCAGGATAGTATTGATGCATATTTACAGAGATAGGTTTATAGTATTTATCCATATCAGGGTAAAAAACACCATGCTCTTTTAGTGCTTTTACTGCCTCTTCTCCATAGATACTCTTAACCATGTGTTCATTAACCTCTTCTTGAGTATGTTTGAATGGGATGGTTAAATCAAACTCTTTATAAAGCTCTGCTTCTGCTTGTGCCAAAGTTTTGCTTGGAGCAATAGTTTCATTATTTTCCCCTATTTTTGCCTTTGTAGCTTCAGCCAACTCCTCTTGAACATCTTCATCAAACTTCTTGGTTATCTCCCAAAGTGGTTTAGAGATTTTTTCAGTCAACCCCTTCATAATCTCTATCACTGGTTTGGTCTCGAACATTGGGTCAATAACTTTGTTTCTTTGAGCAATTGATGGTTCAACCCCTGCAAATGTTTTAACAGGGTCTGTTCGCTCAAGATAGGTTGCTTCAGGAAGTACAACATCAGCATACATTACCGTATCACTTGGCATGGTATCAATGGTAACCACCAACTCCATCTTTTTTAACATTTGAGCTGTCTTTTTGCTATTTGGCATGTTCATCATTGGGTTATGTTTATAGACAAACATTCCACGAACTTTGTAAGGCATTCTATTTTCAAGGAATCTATTTCTCCATGTCAACCATGAACCACCACCAGTTACAATGGCACAATCGGTATAGGGAGCTTTCCCTTTCTCTCGTTTTTTAACCTTCTCCACAGCTCTTGCTTCTGCTTGAGCATATAATGGTTCAACACCTGCATGTTTTCCAAGTTTAAGTTTTTTACCAAATACTAATCCACCTTTAATATCTATACCACCACCTAGACCTTGGAAAATTGCCATAGCACGTCTAAGTTGGAAATCGCTATTAGAGAAAGTACTTCTTCGACCTGGGTAATAGACAGAGCGTGGAGCATGCGCCATAAACTCTCGTGCAACTTCATAAATATCTGATGCTTTTAGACCAGTTATCTTAGATGCCCACTCTGGAGTATACTTCTCTTCAATCACACTCTTTTTATACGCTTCAAAACCATTAAAGTTCTCTTCTACATACTTTTTGTTATATAGCTCTTCAGTTATAACCACATAAGTTAGTGCCAAAACAAATGCCAAGTCTGTACCGGGATTAATTGCCAACCACTTATCAGATTTAGAGGCTGTATTGGTAAATCTTGGGTCGATACAGATAAGTTTTGCACCACGCCCCTTGGTTCGCTTAAATGCGTCCATCGTATCAGGAGTAACAATCGCCTCTGCTCTGTTTGCTCCCCCCATAATAATATACTCTGCATTATCCAAATCAGCTTGAGGGTAAGCCCCAAGTGTTACCCCATAAGCCGAAGATACCGTTTGAAGACAGATAGAGCCATGATTCAACCAGTTAGCCGAACCAAATGCCAAAAAAAACTGCTTATAGGTATGCTCTGCCATACCCTCCCCTGCACAGAAGAGGAAACTAGAACGGTTATCCTCCTCCTCTTCAAGAATTTTTGCCATTCCTGTAAACTTATCTGTACCATTTAAAATAGCATCATACGCCTCTTCCCAAGAGACCCTTTTAAATCTACCTTCCCCCTTTTCGCCAATACGAATCATAGGAAACTTTAATCTATCTGGGTCATAAAGGGCTTGAATCCCTGCATTACCTCTTGGACACAACATATTTTTTGATTTTGGAAACATTGGATTAGGATTAAGTTTGGTCACCACACCATTCTCGACCCTTGCTACAGCAGCACACTTATTAACACACATCTCACAGAGTGTGGCAACTTCTGTAGCCTCTCCTGTTCCCGTCTTAGTAGTAATAGATTTTGGCACACCACTGTGTGACTCTTTTTCACTACTAGCAAAAAGATTTGTTGCTGAAACGGCAGAACCACCAACAATACTCATTGCAATCGTACCTTGAAGAAATCTTCTTCGTGACACTTCAACTTGCATAAACAATCCTCCTTTTTTCATCTACATCATAAGATTAAGTTATATTTTATAGAAGTAAATCTTATGTAAAACTTTTTTTTCTTAAATAATTATAGAATTAACTCATTATTATGATAAATATTACTTATTAATAGAATTAATTTAATTAAAAAAAATTTTTATTAATCTATTTTGTTATTTTTATAATTAAAAAGTATATTTTGAAAAAATTAAGAAAAAGAATAGAAGATTTATGAAGAAGAAAAAAAGGTTGAAAAGTCAACCATAAAAATTATTTTTTTACGACTAAAATAGGTAACATTCCAAAATATGCCAATGTTCCAAAAGCTTGATTTATATTAATATCAGGTTTTATCTCTAAAATCATCTCACGAATTTTCTCTTCTTCTAGGTTTCCTAAAAAGTCACCCTCTCCATGATTTTCTTTATAGAGTTTAACCAAAAGGTGGGTTGGTTTCTCTTCAGTATATTTCCAAATTGTCATCTATATTCCTCTGTTTTTATTAAAAAATTATAGCGTTATAGTTAGAAGGGTTGTTTAAAAATAGTAAAAAGTAGAGATTATTTAAGAAGAAGATGTCGGCATAAAAGCCGACCAAATAGATATAAGCCTATTTGTATCTAAAAGTAATACGACCTTTATCAAGGCTGTATGGTGTTAACTCAACTTTTACTTTATCTCCTGGTAAGATTTTAATGTAGTGCATTCTCATCTTTCCTGCAATATGACATAAAATAATATGTTTATTGTCTAATTCAACTCTAAAAGTTGCATTTGGTAGTGCTTCAACTACTTTACCATCTATCTCTATTACATCATCTTTAGCCATCTATTTCTCCTTTGAAATTACTGTTGTCGTATGCTTTACGCATCTGTTAAAATTACTGCTTTGCCATTTATCATGGCTACGGTATGTTCATAATGTGATGAACGTAATCCATCTTTAGAAACGACAGACCATTTATCTTCTAAAATAACTGGTTCATCACTCTTTTGACATATCATTGGTTCTAAACAAAATACCATCCCATTTTTTATTTTTGGACCTTGATTAGGTTTACCATCTACATAGTTTGGAATATTAGGTTCTTCATGCGGTTTCTTTCCTATCCCATGACCACAGAAGTCACGAAGAGGAACAAAACCACGTTCAAGAATGAAACTCTCTAAAATAGCTGAAAGCTCTTTAAATCTCATTCCAACACGAATATTCTCTATCGCATGATAGAGTGCATCTTTAGAACATGCAATCAACTCTTCATCCTCTTTAGAGATTTTACCAATAGGCATGGTTATTGCAGCATCTCCAAAATAACCATCTATTTTAGTACCCAAATCTAAACCAAGAATATCACCCTCTTTTACCTTATAATCAGTTGGTATACCGTGTATACAGACTTCATTTAATGAAGTACAAACCGAAGCAGGAAAACCATAGAGACCTTTAAAAGAGGGTTCTGCGCCATGAGAGCGAATAAAATCTTCACCCATTGCATCAATCTCTTTAAGCGTCATTCCAACAGTAATATTTTCACGGAGGTATTTTAATGTTTTACCAACAATTGACCCAGCTAATGCTAGCTTGGTCAACTCATTGGGTTTACGAAGTGCAATTGCCATTATAGACCCACTGCACCTAATGTTTCATATTTATTCATGTAAATTTGTGCTTCAATTTTTCTCATTGTATCAAGTGCTACTTGAACAATAATAAGTACTGCAACTCCCCCAAAGAAGAATGCTGCACCAATTGAGTTAATTAACAAAAATGGTAATGTAGAGATAAGTGCTAAATAGAATGCACCAGCCCCTGTTAAGTTACTTGCTACAGTATTGATAAACTCTTTGGTATGTTCACCAGGTCTTACTCCTGGAATAAATCCACCTTGTCGTTTTAGATTATCTGCAATATCTTTAGCATTAAATACAATTGATGCATAGAAAAATGCAAAGAAAACAACCAGTACAAATGTTGCAATATTAAAAGCAATTCCACCTGGTTTAAGTGCATCTGCAATCATTAAAGCGTATTCGTTACTGCTTTGTCCCAACATTGTTAGAGGAAACATTAAAACAGCCGAAGCAAAAATTGGAGGAATAACACCTGCAAGGTTTACTTTAATTGGAATGTAGTTCATCACTCGTTTATCTTGATTTTGCATAATTGTCTTTCTTGAGTAAGAGATAGGAACCCTTCTCTCTCCTAGTTCAACATAGATAATTGCAAAAATTGTTGCCATGATAATAACCAACATAGCAATAACTGCCAAGAATGACAATTCACCTGTATTTACTGAGGTCATTGTATTAGAGATAGCCGAAGGGATACCTGAAACAATACCAGCAAAGATAATTAGTGAGATACCATTACCTATACCACTCTGTGTAATACGCTCTCCAATCCACATCAATAACATTGTACCTGTTAACATTGAAGTTGTTGTTAATACAGTAAAGGTTACAGGGTCAATAAGTACTGCTCCATTCATTGCTTGAAGTCCCATTGAGACACCGAAACCTTGAACAATAGTAATAAAAATGGTTGCATAACGAATAATCTGCATATACTTTTGCATCCCGTCACGCTCTTTTTTCATTTGACCAATAGCAGGGAAAGTTGCAGCAAGAAGTTCCATTACAATCGACGCTGTAATGTAAGGCATAATTCCTAATGAGATAATTGAAAATCGTTGAATAGCTCCACCAGAGAACATATTCATCATACCACCGATTCCGCCACTGCCATCAAAAAATGAGGCAATAACGGCAGTATCAACACCAGGAACTGGTACATATGCTAAAACTCTATAAGCAAATAGAAATCCAAAAGTAATCAGTATCTTTTGAGTTAAAGCATTACTCATGGCTATTTACCACTAGTTGTAACAGCTTCATCTTTGATTTTAGATGCAAGTTCTTTTGCACCTGTACCAATAAGTTTTACTTTTGTTACAGATTTTTGAAGCTTATATACAGATTTGATAGATTCCATTGTAATCTCTTCAAGCTCTGCAACAGCCTTATTTTTGTCAACATTGATTGAGTGTGGTTTAATCACTCTTGATGTAAAACCAATTTTTGGTAATCTTCGGTAAAGTGGCATTTGACCACCCTCAAAACCTCTCTTTGCAGAGTAACCTGTTCTTGATTTTTGACCTTTGTTACCACGTCCAGATGTCTTACCTGTTCCAGAACCCTGACCACGACCAACACGTTTTCTGTTACGTGTTGAACCTGGTGCTGGTTGTAAATTATGTAAACCCATATCTACTCCCTTACTTTTTAATTCTTGTAAGTGCATCAATTGTTGCTCTTACAAGGTTGTTCGGGTTATTTGAACCCAATGATTTTGCAATAACATCTTGAATTCCTGCAAGTTCAAGTACTGGTCTCATCGCACCACCTGCGATTGTTCCTGTACCTTCAGATGCTGGTCTAAGAATAATTCTACTTGCACCAGTTTTCTGTTCAATGTCATGAGCAATAGTTGAACCCTTGATATTTACTTTTACAAGTGATTTAAAAGCATCATCAACCGCTTTTTTAATTGCGTCTGGAACCTCTTTCGCTTTACCTGTACCGTAACCAATTGTACCATTTTTGTCACCAATAACAACAAGTGCAGTAAATCTAAAACGTCTACCACCCTTTACAACTTTAGTAACACGACCAATGTTTACAATTTTTTCTTCAAATTTTTCTCTATCGATATTTTCTGCTAACATTCATCTTCTCCTTAAAACTTAATTCCAGCTTCTCTGAGTGCGTCTGCAAAAGATGCAACAACACCATGGTAGAGGTAACCGTTTCTATCGAAAACAATGTTTTCGATATTTTTAGCTTTAAGGGCATCAGCCATTGCAGCAGCCACTTTTTTAGCATCTTCTCTGTTTGCTTTTAGACCCATCTTCTTACCATCAGCAGAAGCAAGTGTTACACCTGCAACATCATCAATAGCTTGAGCGTAAAAGTGCTTGTTTGATTTAAATACAGAAACTCTTGGAAGTGCCTCTGTTCCTGAAATCTTACCTCTTACTCTTCTTTTACGTTGAATACGAAGTTTGTTTTTTCTTCTTTGAATACTTTTTAACATCTTATTCTCCTACTATTTAGCTGATTTTCCAGCTTTTCTGATAATAACTTCATCAGTATACTTAACACCCTTACCTTTATAAGGCTCTGGTGGTCTAAAGCTTCTAATCTCAGCAGCAGCTTGTCCAACAGCTTGTTTGTCTGTTCCAGCAATATGAATCAAGTTCTTTTCAACTTTAATATCAAGTCCTTCTGGAATGGCAAACTCAATTGGATGAGAGAAACCAAGTTGAAGATTAAGTGTTTTACCCTGAACAGCAGCTCTGTAACCAACACCATTAATCTCTAAAGATTTTTTAAAACCTTTATCTAGACCTTCAATAATGTTTGCAAACAACGCTCTATATGTTCCCCAGAATGCTGAACTCTCTTTTGATTCACCAACTCTTGAAAAAGTTACTTCATTTCCATCAATAGAGATTTCAACTCTTCCATGAGTCTCTAATCTTTTTTCATCATTACCTTTTTTGGCAATAATGGCAGTACCATCAACAGATACATCAATACCGTTAGCAACCGTTACAGGTTTTTTTCCTACTCTTGACATACCTACTCCTTACCAAATACTACAGATTACTTCGCCACCAACTTTTTGCTTGAATGCTTCATCATTTGCAATCACGCCTTTGTTGGTTGATACGACTAGTGTTCCGTAACCATTTTTAAAAGATTTAATCTCATCAGCACCTTGGTAAACACGTCTACCTGGTTTAGAAATTTTCTTAAGTTCATTGATTACACTGTGACCATTTTCGTCGTACTTAAGTACCACTTTAATTGTCTTTTTGTTACCATCTTCTTTTACTTTAAAACTCTCAAGGTAACCCTTGTCTACTAAAATAGAAACTGTAGCCTCAATTGTCTTTGAGTGAAGAAGTGTTGTTAC
>Ga0256828_1000130_pt1 | contig 50375 bp, 85 predicted proteins | sample CV88metaG_FD_185993 | JGI IMG/M metagenome (GOLD analysis project Ga0256828, IMG submission 185993) | Hydrothermal vent microbial communities from East Pacific Rise, Pacific Ocean - CV88 | ecosystem: Environmental > Aquatic > Marine > Hydrothermal vents | place: Pacific Ocean: East Pacific Rise...
TCTTTTAAACTTAAATTTCTTTTCTTGTAGGTTTTTCTTCATATCTTCGTATCATACTTTGATAAAATTTTACTGAAGAAGATTTCATTTTAGCAACGTTATATGTATTATCACTTATACGGTATGTTTCTGTATTTACAGCAACGCCACCAATTGGTTCATAACCTCTCTCTATTTGTCTTCTAACAGTATTCTCTAATTCATCATGATTTTTACCAGTAACGATAATATAATCCATTTTATTCCTTTATTTTTTCAATTGTAATATCTTTAAAATCAACATCGTAAAGACATCTTGTAAAATCAGATTTACCTCTAAAGAAATAATCAATTATAAGTGTATTTGTTTCAGGATTAATGAAAAGATTATCTCGTCTTAACTCGTAATTCAGATCTGTATATACATATACACCACCTGTTTTCGTCGTTGATACAAAATAGGTTTTATATTTAGCTTCTGCCATTATTTACCTTTCTTAAGATCTTTTAATTGTTTTTGAATTTTTACATTTTGGCAAAAAATTGCTCTTCCTCTCCAATAAGCAGCTCGTTGTTGTAGTTTTTGAACTTGCCACTCCGACATCTTATACTTTGTTTGTTGCTGAGCAGCAGTATAAAAATTATCTGCTTTATTCATATAAAGTTTACAATTTTCAGCTTGGAGAGTTAATGTTAATAAACCTATTAATAATAAATTTTTCATTTTAGTTTCCTTTTTTATCTTTAATATAAAACATTTCTCTTTCCGTTGCATAAAATAAGCAGTCATCAAAACTATACATTGTTGATATCTTTTCTTCTGCATTTTCTGGTTTCATTAAACGAGCGTAAACTTCTTCACCTTCTGAGCCAAATTCAGCATAACCACTTGCATCTTTATTATAAACTCTAATAGATTTTGCCTCTCCATTTTTTATATCAAATAAACTCTGTAAGAATTTTTTTAAAGAAATTTTTTTCATCTTATTTCCCTTTTAATTCAATTAATTTAGAAATATATTCTGGGTTATGTTTAATGATACTTTTAATCATATCAATTTTTTGGCTTCTACCTATATCTTCCATAGACCAATCTAAATCATTTTTTCCCATATATTGGAAAATTGCTTTGGTTGGTACAGGTTTAATATATACCTCATTTGAGTTGGCATCGATTAGAGTCAATTCAATTCTTTCTAATTTTGATAATCTTTTCATTCTTTAACCTTTATATGTTTTTGCTAAATAATTATAACAGGTTAATATTAAACTAAGTTTAAATTACACACTCCCAACGTGCTTTTTTATAAGGTTGGAATTCTTTTTTAACGTTTCCAAATAAAATTTTATGATTAGGTAAGAATGCAAATTGTCCATTCTCTAATTTAACAAAATTTAATAAATCGTTATCTTTATACCAATCAATGCTTAAAATATATTCTCCAGTCACCCAAGAATCTTTTTGTTTGATATAACAATTACATTTAAGATCTTTAAGATGATTAAACACATCTATAGTAACTTCATTTGATAAAGAATTATTATAAACTAACTCTTCAAGCCCATAGGGTTTTATATCCAAACTACAATCCCAATAAACAGAATAAACAGGAACATAGTTATAAATTGTGCCATTATCTAATAAAACAGTGAATGTTATTGCCTCATTTGGATAAATATCTAAAGCAATTATTTTACCCTTAATCATTTTACATTTGACGTTAAAAGTCGATAATAACATTCTCTCGTCTATAAATATGTTAATTGGCTCAACATCATAATGAGTTTTTCCATTAGTTTCCATAATTTTTCCCTTCTTTTATTTCTTCATCTTTAACTTCATTGTATAATTCATCAAAGTTGAATTTTTCCATTTCTATTTCTTCACAGAATTTTTCAAAAATTTCTTCATAAGAATATCCATATAAATGAATTATTTTATTTTTTAACATCCTATTCGCCGTAAGAAAATTAAAATAACTTCTGATAGCGTTTATCCCATACTCTTCAAAATTTGTCTTAGGTATTTTATCATAATTATCAATATAAATTATAACATCTTCCAATGGATTAAAAATTTCCATAAAGTCTATTGGATTTCTTAATCCATCAATGATAAAAGATTTTTCTTTATTTTGCTGCAATTTAAGTTTTAGATATTTTGCATTTGCCTTTGGATCATTTTGTAACAAATTAACAGAAAAATTTGTGATCGTCTTAACATATTCACCAAGATTTGAAAATCTTTCTGGATATTTTTTTATAAATTCAATTTTAATCATTTCAGATGCAGATAAAAAATCAAGATTTTTGTGCTTTCTTTGTAATATTTTTGCTACACCTGTTTTACCAGATTTCGTATTTCCTATAATAAAATAATTCATCATCTTCCTTTAGAATGGGTTGTTGCTTTCACCCCATTCTCCTTTTTCCGTATCAAAAATTGAAACAATAGCAAATACTATATGGCCTTTTGGGACCCATTGAGCCGATGTTTCTCTTAAAATAATCCCAATACCTTCTTTTTTCTCTCCCCAACTGTATTCAACATTTAAGTATTTGCATTGAACAGAATCGCCCATGAAAGTATTCATTTCCATATATCTTTCAATATGCCAACCTGCTTCTGTTACAGCACTTTCATCACCTTCAGTAAAAGCATCGCCGAACATAATTCTTGATTTTGGTTGAATTTCAAATTCCCAACCAAATTCATAAGCAGTTCTTTCTTCTAAATAATGTGCTCTCCAAGCCATGCCCAATTTTTTATTTTTTCTTAATGTTCCTGAGCCATGAGTTTCTATCCAATCACCTGCTGACATTGTTCTCTGATTTACTCTTCCTGCTAATGAAGTACATTTTCTAATTGATTTTGGAATTTTTACAATATTAGTTTCCATTCTTTTGTCCTTTTGGTTTATTTAGGGCATTCATTATTTTTCTCCCAGGTTGTTAGTTGTTTTGGTATTTTCCTGTCCATTTTGGAATTGTTTTTATTCTTAGAACTTTTTCTTTTCTTTTCATTTTAAGATTTACTAAAGCATTTGTTCTTGCGCTAAATCTGTCTTTATTTCCTTCATCTTCAAGCTTAGCAAGAGTTACATCGCTTCCATCTGGTAAAAAATATGGGTCAAATCCATATCCTTCGTCTTTGCTTTCAGGAATTATAATTCCATTTACTATTCCCTTGTAAATTTCTATTTTATTTCCTGTGTTATATCCTAATAGAACTTGCCAAGAAGCATTTATAGCGATATGATAAGGTAATTTTTTTAATTCTTGGATCTTCCATTTAATGTCAACAATTTCTTCTCCTTCAATAATTAAAATTGTATCTTCAACTACTGTTCCTTTTCCTGCTTCAAGTGATTTATGAATTATAACTTCTTCAGGAGTTCCTTGAACTTCTCTTAAATCTAATCCTTTTAATATTTCCATTTCAGGTAAAATTCTTTGGAATTCTTTAAGTTTTGTTTCGTTTGATGATACCAATTTCATTTATTGTCCTTTTGTTTTATATAATATATTATAACAAGTTAATATTAAATTAAAATTAATTAAAAATATTAATAATTGCTTTTTTTAACTCGTCATTTAATTTTTCAGCAAAGTCTTTTCTTGGTGTTTCATCGCTAACATAAGACACATCTGAATTAAAATCAACATCTTCTCTAGTAACAAAAATATTCCAACCGTTTGTTTTGCTCCAATGATATACACAGTTTGCTCCACCACCGTTTCTTAAACCAGTAACAATTTTATATCTTTCACCTTTAAATTCAACAGTTTCTCTTAATTCTCTACCATTCCAAACTTGTTTTAATCTTGTTTTCATTGTTTAACCTTTTATGTTTTTGTTAATATAATTATAACAGGTTAATATTAAACTAAGTTTAAATTATGACTTTATATGATTTATTTTTCTGATTATACTTCTAATATCACAATGATAAAACCCACTACAATTCCAACAATTATATTCTACTATTTTGATTTCATCTGTATTTTCAAAAGTACATAAATCCATAACATAAATTTCAGCAGGATTATATTGAAGACCAAAATATTCAGCTGCATTTTTAACATTATCAGGAACGAAAGAATCAGGATTTACTTTCCCATTTAGCATATATCTTGAACATCCTAATATTTCATTCTTGTACATAAAAAATCTGTATTCTTCTTTTATCCTTTTTATAGGAGAAACAATAACACTTTCTTCTCCTATACTTTCAATATTTCTATGCGGTGTTCTCATAAGATAATTCATAAGAGTTTCACCTGCATAAATTATACCACCATTAAATGCTTTTGAATCTTTGCTTGGTTTGATAAAAGTTTCTTCTGAAAATTCTGAATAAAGTAGATTATTAACTGTATAGATCTCACAATCATCATTAAGAAAAGGTAAAGATAAATCTTTATAATGTTCCATATCAAATTTTTCTTCATCATAATCAATACCATTTTTAAGTCTTTCAAGATATTCTTTTTCTCTTATTTTTTGATTATCAGATAAATGAGGATTAAGTTCTTTTAATGAATTTAAAGAGTCAAGAAGACTTAATATTTTTGTTCCTCCTCTTATGATATAAACATCTGTATTAGTATCCAAAATATTTTCTAAATTTGTCATTGTATCTTGTACTAAACCAAAGTCAGCCCACTCTATTTCTTGTTCGTTTAAGGTATCAACAACTTCTTCTAAATATGATGTTGTAAATCCTGAACTTTGGACTAGCCATTTTGTATTATTCTTATTCATTTATATCTCCTAAAAAATATTCAAAAAGATATAAACCTTTTAATGGAGATTCTTTAAGAATTGAACTATGTTCTGAGTCCGAAATTATTTCATAATCATTGGGGTTATTGAATATTGTAGTTTCGCCAATTTCATATGTTTTCTCCCATAATTTATCTTCATTTGTAAAAATACATAAAAATTTATTTTTTGTATTGGGTATCTTTATAAATGTTGCATACTCATCTTCCCATAGGATTGCATTGGATCTAATTAAAGTCATATAAGTCCTTACTTTAATATGGCTGATAACTAAATAAAAAGTTATCAAACTTAAATAACTCTTCTGGATCTTTTAGAGGTTCTTCTAAAAACAAATTCACATTATCAATAATAAAAAATGTATCTGGAAAATTTTCTTTTAATGATTTAGTCATATGTTTAATTGAAGTAAATAAACCGATAAATTTTATGACCTCTACTTTTTTATCTAAACCCATAGCATGAATATCATCAGCTGTTTCTTCATTATTAAGAAACATTATATGTTTGGAGTTATTGATTTTATTAGCTTCTTTTATTAATGTTCTTGTTTTGCCTGATGATGTTGTACCTAATACAACATTATTTAATTGTTTTGTTTTCATTATCATCTCATTTGAAATAATTTATTTAAATCGATTAAAGGTTGGATATAACTATCATCTTGTTTAGGAGTATCTATCCATTCTTTAATCTCATCGATGGTCATAGTAGGATTATACTTTTGTATATCTTCTAATACAGTAAAACATTCATAACATATATAACCAATATTATCTGCGTATCTATCACACATAATGTTTTCACAATTATTTTTTGCACAACTCATTACACTCATAGTTTATCCTTTTTTATTATTATATAAAAAAGTATATTAAATAAATATAAAAGATGGAGGTTGAATATGACATATTCTATTTTAAAAGATATAAAGCAAGATATAATTCCAGAAATAAAAAACTTAGTACATGTAAATAATTATTTAGAATTGAGTAGTGTAACATTTTTTGATGGTGTTTTTCATATCAAAAATAATGATACCTATAATATAAATTTAGACAATAATGATATAATTGTTTTTAAAGATACAACTACCACCTTTGATAATTTATCACTTATTAGTACCGATATTTTACGAGATGGTTCATCAATATTATTTTTCCCATTTGATGATAGTATCAATGAGATAAATGGAAAATATACACCTATAAGTATGGGGCATACAATAGTTAATAATGGTATTAGAGGATTATTATCGTTAAATGGAGTATCTGATTATTTAAAATTGATGACTACAAGTATAGAACTTACTAATTTTTCTATAAATGTATGGTTTAAAGATAATGGTTCTAATGATTATGCCCATATTTTAGTAGCTGAGGATCAAAATTTATTTTATTTTAAATATTGGCAGTCGCATAATACATTTTATGTAGGATCATCGTCAGTAGGTAGTAATTGTGCACCAGATAATATTTTAATGAATGATGAAATAGCCATGTTAACAGTAACACATAATGATGGATTAATTAAACTATATAAAAATTCTATTTTAGTAGCCGAATTTAATATAAGTATGACACTTCCTGCAACATCTTATAGAATAGGTAATTATAACAACGAATATGGTAAACAAGAAGAAGCAAATTTAAGGATATTTAATAAAGGATTAAACTCATTAGAAATCGAAACGATATTTAATATTGAACGAGAGCAGTTTGGATTTTAATACTAATAAAATATAGTATTAAAATCTTATTAAATTATTTTACGAATAAAGCATTTTTACCTAACATTTGGTCTTTATTTTGAACCGTTGGTACTTGTACCCAATAACCAGAACCTCTTTTAGTATCAATGTATGCTTTAGCAACAATATCTACAACATAGGATTTAAATTTTTTAAGTGCATTAAATAATTTTTCTACTGTTTTGAATGGAATATGTGTTATTTTTTTAAACCATGAAGCAACCAACCCTTTAATACTTTCTATTAGAATATCACCCATAGTTAATATATCCCCTTTAGCTTTATCCTTCATCTCATCAATTTTATCAGAAATAGCTGCAAATATTTCTTCCGCTAAAGCTATAAAACTCAAATTAGTCATTACTCCTTTCCAACCACGTATATTATAGAGTTTAGAAAATAAATTCTTTTTAAGATAATTAACTAATTTCTTATTTTTTGTCAATTTTAAAATTTTTTCTGAGAATGGCTTAAAAATATTTTTATCAATGTGATGTTTAATTGAAGCATTAAGAAAATCTAACGCTTTTTTATTTTTTGAAGCTAATATCACTGCAGCCATAGCATCTTTAAATGATTTAATACCATTTTTTGTATTATTTATAAATTCCTGCACTGAATAATTTATACCGCTTAATACAGTTTCTACGTCCATCATCTCCACCAACAATACTTCTGATGCAGGAATCGACATCATATTTAATTCTGTTAAAGTCATTTTTTATACCTCTTTTTATTTTTTATTTATCATTATTAAAATGTTTTTAAGGGATGAATTGGTAATCAATACAAATAAGGAGAAATTTAAATGAAAACTTATAATGTTCTTGAAATCTTACCATTATATTTAGAAGGAAAAAAAATTAAAAGAGTTGAATGGGATGAGGTTAAGTTTATACAATTCGATTTGAATTATGAATATAATAAAGAGTATAAAAACTGTTCTAAAACTTTAAAAGTGGTATTTAATAAAAGTATGAATGATACAGAGAGCAAAAGAGTAGTAGATTGTTATATGTCACCTCTTGAAAGTATAGACCGTTTTGGTATCAATCATCATTTAGAAGAAAAAAGATGGATAGTTGTGGATTAATCTAGAAATCTTTTTCCATTTATACCTTTTGTATAAATTTCATTTATTAAATCTGTTGAAAGGGGTGTATCGGATATAATAAAATCAGAAACTTTTAACGCTGAAATTGATCCTGTACTTTCTCCGAAACTTGGTGCTCTCCCACCGATAGTAAAAGCATTATTTCTATCATCAGAATAAGGACTTCTATCATGGTCATGTTCTACAATTTTTACTCCATTTATCCATATCTCTGTACTTGAACCATTATATTGATAGACTATATGCTTTAATCCAGACATTTCAATATTTTCTTTTATCCATGTCCAATTTGAACCATCAGAGTTATTATTATGTACAGCCCATTTTAAATAATTATCACTATAATCAACAGACAATTCATAATCGGATTCATAATTAAAAATAATAGAACTGTCAGCATCACTTTTAATATATTCAACCCAAAAACTAATAGCGAATGTACTAAAATTCAAATTATCAGAACCTAATTGTAAATATCCAGTAGAAGATAAATCATCTGAAGAAACTTGAATACCTCTCATTCCATTACTTAAAGTTACTTCACTTACAGTTCCAAAAGCTGTAAATATATATCTGTCCGAATATGATTTTAAATCATTTAAACTTGATAAAGGGAAGTATTCTTCAATATTTGTGTCCCCTTGATAATATGGTTTAATTATCTTTGGGATTCTACTAGAATTTAAAATTAAAAGATCGCTATCTTCTAGATTTCTAATTTCAAATATTTCGTTATTTGTAGATTTAATATAAAATGAATTACCAATCTTTGTAATGTCTAATTGAGATTCATCTTTATTAATATGAATTATATCTCTTCCATTTTTACCTATTATCAACATAGCATACTCCTATCTTATTTTTAATTCTGTAAACATTAATGCCACTTTATCTGTTGGAATTATTTGACTTCTAGCACAATTTAAAGAAAATCCTTGAAATTCTGCTCCTCCTGTTCCTGTTCCAGCACTTCCACTCCAAGCATACAATCTATTATTAGGGATACTATTTTCTGTATATTTAATATTTTCTAATGGGTTATCTCTACCATTTTCACATTGTCCTTGTATTAAATCAAATCCATCAATATTAGGAACATAATGTGTAGTTTCCTCATTTGTAGTTGTAAAGCCAGGTCCATTTAACGGGATCCAATATCCAGGATTACTACCATCTGGACAGCGACTATTGTTGTCATCTGAACCTTGCATTGACCACTCCATACTTATTTCATTTGAAGATATAAATTGGGATGGATTAAAATAAATAGGTATAATATGATTATTTGTAGCAAAATTACAATTATCTGCTTTTGGATATTCCAAAACAAAAGCATATCGATTATCCATTAGCTTTATTACTTTTGGTTCATAATAACAGGATGAATCAGATTTAAAGAATATATCAACATAACTTTTAATAGGGTTTCTTATGATGGTTTTAACAATATCTAACCACTCATTAGAACAATACACTTCATATCCATTGATATTATAAAATCCATCGACTAAACCTTTACATGATGTTTTTAGTGTAGTATCTACTAATGGTGTTGTATTTGCTACAACGTCATTAAATCGTTTACTTTCAAAAGAATTACCATATTTAAAAATCACTAAATCATCTACATCCAATGATATTGTATAAGATCTATTTTTACCATATATTTTTAAATCAAGATCTTGTATTAATACAGACTCTTTATCTAATGTAGTGTGGACAATATCCTTTGTATTGTTATTTGATAAATTAATATTAAAGTCCATTTTTTATACCTTTTTCTTTTATTTATATTTAAGATATTAAGAGTTATAATTATAAAAAAATGTAATATGAAAATAAAATTTATTGATGATATTGTTACTGATTCAAAAGCTATTAAGCATTATTATTTTAACGGTAATTTATTTGTGACATTTTTTGATTTGTCTGATAGCTATAATGATAGTGCGTATATTTCACTTATTACTAAAGATAAAAAAATTAAAAAATATTTGAATATTAATGATATAGATTTTGAATTTTTACCTGTCCACTATGATGATTGTGATCGAAAAGATAAACCTGAATTTATACGTAGAAAAGAATATAAATTATTTTTTAAAAAAGTTGAAGAAACTCTAAATATTTTATATTCTTAAATTAAATATTCTGGATATTTTAATATATACAACCTACTCTTTTTACTTATTTTATCTTTTCTTTGAAAAAGAAATTTTATTGCTTCAGAACGATTCAAGAAAAAATGTCCATATTTTGAATAATTATCATACATTATTCCAGCTTTTAAAATTTTAGAATACTTTTTATTTGAAATTATATTTAATGCATCTATTTCTATACTATGATAACGACAGAATAAACTATCATTATCATTAGTATAGCCTAAACGAAGTGTTAATTGTTCTATAATCCCATTTCTTTTAGCATACCAAAATATATATGACTCATTTTCTAAAAGATAATCAATTATGGTTTGTAGTGCTAAAGAGTTAGGTGTCATAAATTAACCTAGTTTTATGAATTTTACATGTTGGAGAATATTCACAACCGTGATTAAACATAGGTTTTTTACAAGTACAGTTAGGGGTATAAGCCCAATGAGTATGAAATTTTTTATCTTGTTTAAATTTCCAAACTTGTTGCATTAAAAATTCTAAATCCTCTATCTCTAGAACTATTTCATAAATTTCTTCATCAGTTTTATCATCAATTTCTTCTAATAATTCAAACAATTTATCTTTTTCTTGATGTAGAATTGTTAATGTTAAAATATCATCCTTAGATAGATTATTTTGTTCTATCAATCGTCTATTAAACATAGAAATCAACCCTTATTTTTAATAGCCTTAGTAACCAATACAATCTCATACTCTATTTCCCATTTTTCATCATCGACAGAAGGATAAGCAAGTGTTATATATTCTGCTAATCGCTGCATATGTTCTTTTCTATGATTTAATTGATATTTTTCAATATTTTTATCATCATTTCTAAATTTCTCTGCTTTTAGTTGTGTCTTTTCTAAAGTTTTATAAAAATTACGATTTAAACTTTCTACATAATCAACATTGCTATATGTCAAATATTCACTTGTATAAAATCCTCTTTTAGAACCATTTGAAACTTTTTTTAACTCACTATTTAACTTTTTCAAAATGGTTTTAAGTGTATTAATATCAATAGTCTGGAGTTCTTCAAAAAATGTCATAAATATCCTTTAATATTCTGTATATCTAATAACACAGTTACCAGATACCTCAACCAGTTTATTTGTCTCTTTATCAACAAAGCTATATCCATCGGAACTTTCTTCTGAAATAATTTTCCCTGTTGATTCACCTTTATAAATTAACATAGCACCAGAATAACATTCGATTGTTGCACTTCCACCATAAGCTTGAAGTTTTGCAATACTCCTATCTGTACATCCTGTAATTATCAGAACAGAAAATAAAGAGATAATTAATATAATACTTTTTTTCATTTTACGAACCTTTTTTTCTTTGATTATATGGAAAAGTAGTTTAAATTAAAATTAAATTCTACGTAAATATCTTTCTTCATCCATGCCACATTCAAAGTTTAAAGATAGTTTCTTATAGTCAATATTAATATATGTAAATTTTTTATCATTTTTAACTTCTGTTCCTTTATGCTTTAAAAGATACCATTTTGATTCCAATAATTTTAATGAAGATTCTTCTATATAAACATTATTAGGATTTATAACTCGGCTTAAACAAACATATAGCATCTGCCATTTTGCTTGATTAGACATTTTCCCATGATCTAAAAAATCAAAATTTAAATGTAAAAAATCAAAACCATCGCCCTGTGATTTATGTATTGTTCTAGCAGAACCCAATGAAAATGGATATTGCTCTATTTCAATCATAACTCCTTGTTCATGTTCTAATTCAGTAGTATGATAAATGTGTTTTTTAACTAATATTTCAATGATACCATCAAAAGCAAATTTTTCAACAATAACAGAATCAGTATTAATTTTTTTAATAATACCTTCATCACCATTCTTAAATACCCCATCCATATCATTTACTCTAAATAAAATTTTTGCACCAACCTTAAATGATAATTCTTCATCCATTTGAAAATCTCGAATTATATCATTTCTTAATTCAATATCTTCAGGTTTATATTCATCAACTAATATTTTTCTTTTTGATATTACTAAAGGGCTAGGTAACGCTTCTAGTAATTCTTCATTAATTGATCGAACAACATCATTTTTGTGTTCGAGATAAGTAACCTTATATTTTATATTCTCATTAATTTTACCTTTATAAACATTAAAAAAATGTTTTAAATAATTAGAAACGGTTTTTACATCTTCATATTTTCCAGATCTTAAATCAAATAAAAATTCATTATAAAATTCGTTGTTGCTTCTATATCGGGTATTAAATTCTACCATCTTCATTTCTCTAGAACTTATAAGTTCTACAATAGTATCTAAAGATGATTTTAAAAATTCCCCTGTTTTTATAACTGGAGGTATTTGGTGATAATCACCTGCCAAAATCAATTTTATATTTTTTGATGCTGCTTTTTCAACAGTCATAATTATATGTTCTAATAATTGATCATTGACCATAGAAATTTCATCTATAAAAATATATTTAATTTCTAATAATTTATGCTTCATTTCTTTAATATAAGATGATTTTGACCCATATTTACTTTTAATATATTTATTAATTTCGACTTTTGAATTGTTATTTAAGATACCAAAAAATCTATGTATAGTACTTCCAGTTAGACCCTTTTCTTCAGCAACAGATACAGATTTACCTGTCGGTCCAATAAAAATATATTGGTATGGTTTTGTTTTTGAATGTTTGATAAATTCTGATATTGAATATGTTTTTCCACTTCCACCAGAACCCTTTAAAAATCCATATTTAATATGGGGATTTCTCATAATACTCATAATTTCATAAACTTGGTAGCTAATACTCATATTTTTTCCTTAAATGAAAAATTCAGGATACAGATCCATAAATTTGTCGAGATTTATATTTTTAAAATTTTGGTCCACCATATCAATATCTATAACAATTTTATGATTTGTAGTTCTATAACTTTCAGACTTTGTATCTAGATATAACAAACAATTAATTTTTATTAATTCACCTAAAGATTCTACTCTACCTAAATATTTCCATGATTGTGATGAAAGAGTTGGAGGAGAAACTAAAACTATATCATTTATTTCAATCATATAAACCACTCCGGAACTAATTTTAAAAATTTTTTTGGTTTATTATTTTTAAGCCATATTTTTAACTCGTCCTTTGAAATAAATTCATAAAAACCATATCTATAATCAGCCGAATTATTGTAATAGGGAATATCAATAGATTTATTATCAATGGTTTGGTATCCTATAATATTTGATGATTTTGGATAATCACCACCGTACATTGATTCACTCTCATTACAAACTGTATATTCATAATTAAGAATTTCATATGGTACTAGAATTCTTTTATCCCAATTAGTACTAATCTTTACAACCCATAATGTATCTGTCATAAGCTATATTCCAGAAACATATTTGAATTTGATTTTCTTAATAACTCTCTTACATTGGTATTAAAAGTAGATTGATATAAGTCTACTATTTGTTCGATATTTTTATTCTTTAAATGGGAATATGAAATATTAAAAAAAATATTATATTTTCTAAATTCAATAACAATCCTAAAACTATCTGTAAAAGCTATAGCAGGACTTTTTATAATTTGATAATTTACAGACAATTTTTCTTTAAGAGTCAATGGATATTTTGAATCATTTAATAATCTAAATGAAATTTCAAATAGTAAATCTTCTTTTTGCACTTTATTACTCCTATCTATCTATGAAATATTATAGATGATAGTAACTTAATTTAAGTTAAAATTATATTCTAGAAAATAAGATCTCTTAATGAATTGTTTAGTTTCTTCATCCTGTTCAAGTTTTGTAAATAGAATACCAGTTTTATTTTCAATTATTTTTTGTTCCATTCCAAAGTATTCATTTTCAAAAAAATCTTTATTTTTTAAATATGATGCATAAACTTGTTTTCCATGATCCGAGGAATTGGATTTCAAATAATCATCTATTGTTTGATTGTATAGACTTTTATTAAAATCTGAAATCAACCATATATTAACATCTTTAAATTGTTTATAAAGAATTGAGTGTTCTAAAACTTGTATATTATGAAAAATAGTCTGATTATGAGTTTTAAAATTTCGATCTAATAACATATTATTAACGGTTGATACTATCAAACGTTCTATATTTTCTACATGTTTTATAAAATTCATAATATTATTCCTTACATCCAATGGGAGTCTTGAAAAAGAGTCCCATTTATTTCTAATTCTTTTAAACCCGTTTCTCTTATAATAGCAGAAATTTCATTAGTATATTTTAGAAAAATTTCTGGATTATTTTTATATAAATTATTTAAAAGAGTGTATATTGGAAGCATAGCATGAAAATTTTCTTTCTTAGATAACTCTAGTTTATTAGAAGTATCTACAACTTTATCAGTTGTATCATTAATAAGAGTAATACCGGCATCTCCTCCAAATTGATAATCTATATATGAGGGGTAATCAAAATTTTCATCCAAAATTTCTTTAAAAGACTCCCATAATAAATTCATATAATCATACTCATGCCAACCGGCTTTAGAACCAGATGGTAGAAATTGGATACTTAAAAAACCATTCATTAAATTAGTAAATTTTATATAATCTGAAAATTCATCAGGTATTGTTTTTTTAAAATCATTTATAATCTGTTTTTGTTTATCATTATCCCAATTATGCAAAATTACGGATCTATGTTTATGATGAAATGTACCCATTTTTTATCCTAGATTAAGTTGTTATTATATATAATTATACAAAAATACAGGTTATAATTATGAGCTTCTATACTAATTTTGGTAATTCTGCAAGAATTGCTGAAGAAATAAAATATAATCCAAAGAAATTTTATAAAATTTTTCAATGTTTTAGTATTGATGGATTTACTCAAAACAATAAGAAAATAGCAAGTCTAAAAATTCGAGAGATTTACCAAATCCCTTTAATGGATTCTAAAAAAGTATTACAAATTATTATTGATGATCTTAAAGAAACTGAAATTTTAAGATTTATCGATAATATTAATGAATTCATGCCAGAATATGTTATTTAGGTGGATAAGTAATATTAAAAATTTCACTTAATAATGAATTCATCCATTTAAATAATTCTGGAGATTTTTCAGGCATTTTAGATAATCCAGTCCCTAAACCATCATATGGCAAAACTAATACTTCATACTCTTCTTCCTTAAATTTTTTAATCATTTTTTCTATATCATTTACAATTATTTGATATTCTTCATATTGATCTGAAAAATATGCATTATTTGACTGAGATGGTAATAATTTTGTCGCTATACCTATTGAATTTTTTATATCTCTGATACTTGCTTGTCCACCATGACCAGTCCTAATAGTATTATCACCAAATACATATAGTTTATGTTTATTACTAAGACAATCATTTATACCATACCATCTTTTTTGAATTTCAACTTTCATATTTTGCTTCTTTTTATGATTTTATATTATTTTACATAACTTTACTAAATCTTTACATAACTTTACTAAATCTTTACTAATGATTATAAATAAAAAAGAGAAAGGAGTTAAAAATGATCATTTATATATTAAGTACAGAATATGAATTTGAATTAAATACTAGTATTAGTATAGACGAATTAAACTCAAAAATAAAAAAAATACCAGATATTAAAATTGAAGAATCTTTTTATTATGAAGGTAGTGATGAAAATATTAATGATTTATTTAATATCTTAAATAGATTATTTAAAAAATTTATTATTAGTGAAAATAAATTTGATAAGGTCGGGTATTATGATATTATCGAATTTATAGAGAATGAATTAGATAATTTTTCATTATCTAAACGTATGAATCTGGAAAATTATTCTGAATTAATAAATTTTAGGTATTTTCTAGGATTGCAATATGTCAATCATTTTGAGATTCAAATAGTTGATGATATTGATAAAATTAATATTAATAACATTAACAGAGCCGAATCAATTTTATTAAAATTTGATACTTCAGAAGATTGTCATTCTTTATTTTTAAGTATGAAATATGATATTCAATATAAAGAAATTGATGAAAATATTTTATACATTTCATCTATGATAGAAGAAGTAAAGAAATTAATAAAAATGAAAATTAATATATTATCTAATTTTAAAAATATAAAAATTATAAATTCCGAGATTAACAATGTAATAAATTTTGGAGATACATCTACGTATTTAAATTCTAATGAGGTTTGCGATATTTTAAATATTTCAAAACAAACATTATCGAATTGGAGAAGAAGTGGACGTATTGAATATGAAAAAATATCTGATAGAATATTTAGATATAAATTAAGTCATATTAAGGATATTTTGGATAAAGAAATAATTATTGATACCTTATCAACACAAAATAAATCGAGTAGAAAAATTAAAAAAAATACAACCATTAATAATCATGAAGAAATTAAAAATTGGATAAAACGTTTTACTTATAGAATAAATCCACAAAAATTTAAAAATCAAAAATTCTTCTTAAATTTTGGAAATGTAAATATTACTTCAAGTCCACAAGTCATGATTTCAAACGACTTTAAACTAGTAGATTATATAAAAAAACAGATTATTATAGAATCTTCAGATGAATTACTAAAATATTTAAATACCTTAGATACTATTGATAAAGAGCCAAAAATTGATACGTCAAAAATATTTTATCAAAATTTTGACCGTTTATATTTAAATAATTTAAATGATTAATTCTGTAATATTAAGTTACAGAATTATCTTTTTTTCCACCTTTTATTTTCACAATAATATCTCCTACTTTTGATAATGCATTGTCACCTAGGGTAACTATCGCAAATGCAGCAAAAGCAAAATACCCTACAACCTTAACTAATTCTATATTTGTCGTTTCTGCTGCAGTTCTTGCAGTCTCTGCTATATCTTTTGTAGCATTAATATCATTTTCAATAAATATTCCATAATCAATCGTCGTACCAACTGCTAATACGTACATACCTAAAAAAACCATTAAAGATACTCTCGTACCAAAGTTATGTTTTGAATACCAATCATTTACTTTATAAAATGCTGTTAATTTTGAATTTTTTTCTTCCATTTTTTTTCTCCTTTATTATTAAAAATTAAAACCTATATGTGAATATTAAATGTATAATTTGATCCTTTATTACAACAGGTCTTCCTCCTAAAAATTCATCTGGATCAATAGTATCTGCTGGAGCCCCTATTTTACCAACTTCTTCATATTCCATATAAGTGTATGATGCACGAATAGTAGTATTTTTTAATGGTACTATACCAAACTCAATATAATAAGAATTATCTCTAATATTCCAAACCTGATTATGTTTAGTAGTATATGGATTTCCCTGATTGCCAGATGTCCAATCACCCATTGTATGAAACCACTCAACATTTATAAAAGTATCGATCGGAAAATAATCCATTTCATATTTTATACCAAAGAGATTTGATGCACCATATAAATAATCATCATTAATAGCAAAACTATTTGGATATGTACTATTTAAATATGCACCCATTTGTTCTGGTGTCAACCCATATGAATTATCAGAAAAAAGATTATTATAAATTTCTGATTCTGCTGAAGTTGATTTATTTTTATAAATACTTCCAGATAGAACATTATAAAATACAAATCCAGAATTCATAGAATCATCCCATGATAAGCCTACTCCACCAAGCATAATTTCACTTAAATCCTTACCATCATACTTCATATCTATATACATCAATTCCGTTACCATATTTATTTCATCATTTACTTTATAATCATTGATTATCGAATAAACCATTGTATCTTCAGTTAATGTTTCTTCAATATAATCACCAGTTGGAACTAAAACATCATCTAATGTAGATACAGCAAAAATAGTTGTCGAATTAAGTGATTTATATTGAAGAAATACTGAAGTTAAATCATTATCATTTATAGGGTTAAGACCGACACCATTTTGATACCCCTCTCCAGAATATTTTCCTGGAAATACATCACTAAATGGTAAAACTCCAGCACCAAGAGTAATATTTTTTACTGTATAACTTATATAGAAACTTTTAAAGAAAAAATCTTTATTATTAAATGGCTCATAACGAGTCTTAGCTTTCAAATCATCTTTAGAATCAAAGTAATAAATCATAGGAGACATTTGAAAATAGAAATTATTATAATTATATGATAGGTTTAATAATAACGAGTTATATAATGATGAATTATTTTTCTGAACTCCATCATTTTTTTCAGCTTTATATTCGGCATAATATGAATCAATTTTACCAGTAAATTTAAAATTATCATCTGCGTTTATATTTGAAAATAATATAATAATAATAATAATAATAATAATAATATATCTCATTACTGAATCCTCTTAGAAAAATGATTATAATCTTCATTGTATAATTTTTTTAAATAATCAATTAATAATTCACGCTCTTCATTAGTTAAAAAAATATGATATTTTAACATTTTTTCTTTTGAATTTAATACTCTTATCCATCCCTTTATAGACTTAGAATCTAAGTCTATATCTTCTCTATGCAAAATAACAGGGATTATATCATTATCATAATTAGGGGTAGCATATAAGGTATATATTGAAAACAAATATATTATAATTAATTTTTTAATCATCTGTTTCCCTCTCTACAACAGGAAAAACCAATTCTAACGTAGTACCATGGGTTGATGTCTCAACAACATAGGTATCTCCTCCAGTAGAATGTAAAATTTGTCTATTTAAATACATACCATTACCACGTATAGTTTTATCAGCAGATTTAGTACTAAAGTTTGGTTCAAAAATATTTTTAATAGCTTTTTTTGGAATACCTTTTCCATTATCTATAATTCTAATTTTTAAAAAGCCATCTTCAAATTTATTTACTAAAATATATACTTTATCCGCCGAAGCTTCTAATGAATTTTTAATATTATTAATTAATATACCTAATAAATCTGCGTTTTTAAAGCTTTTAGAATTTATACTATAATTACTAAGTTTTTGGTCATATTTATGTTCAAATTCCCCATTACTAATACTTATGATTTTAAAGGCTGCATCAACAATATCAGCGATGCTTTTATTACCATTACTGTATCTCATATGCTTAAATCCCTTCATTTTATCTAAAATATTATATATTTGTTCTGACGCAACTTTTATAAATTCAAAATCTGGGTTGAGGGAAATTAATTTACTATTTATGTCTCTTTTAGTATTAACTTCAGAGTTATATCTATCAATGAAACCGGGTTCATCTTTATGTTCTTCATAATATTCATATTCACTAGCCAAATATTCCTCTATAATTCTATGGATTTTTTCAATTTTATTATCTATAACTTCTAAAGGTGTATTGAGTTCATGGTGTATATTTTCAGTAATCATTATCATAGATTTATTAGCTAATAATGCTTCATTACCAACATGTATTCGTATAGATTCTTCTTTTTCATTTCTAATTGAAATCATTAAGGGATACATAAAACTTATCATTGTTAAAGGTATTAATACACCCATTAATAATAATAAGTTATTTTTTAAGGTTTCATTACCTATTTCAAAATAGCTATTAGCGTCTGCATTATACAATGATATATTATAATTTATAAGATGTAAATTTCTCCATAATGGTATATCGGTATAGTCTATCCATTCAATACGTTTTAAAATATTATCTTCTGTCATTTTAAATCTTTTTTTATGAGTTAAATCGACTACATAATTACATTCTAATAATTCACATAAATGTTCTTTATCGATTTCATCATACTCATTAATATTGAATATCATATTATTTTCCATGTATTCTAATTGATGATCATATACTATAAATGCCGTCATAGTAAGTATTGTTGTAATTAAAAATAAAAAAATAAATATACTTTTAAAATGATGCTTATATAGTAAATATAATATTTCCATAGTTACTAACTTATTTTGATGTCAACCAAGTTGCTAAATAATTCCGACGTTCATCAAGATCTAAAGTAGTTTTAAACAGAACTTTATCCATAATATCCTGACCGTTAGTAAGTTCACCATATTGTTTTATAATATTTGCGCTTGTTCTAACGTATTCATTCAAACTATTCCCCGTATAAAATATAACTTCTACGTCAGGATCATAAATTAAAATTTGTTGATATACGTCTACTCCTGTGTATTTTACAGGCCCATTATCTGTTTGCATCGTACCACCAAGAGTTAAATCAAGTATCGCATATTTAATATTTAAACCTCCATAATAGTGTTGTGTAGCTTCAAAATAATATGCTGCATAGTTAGTATCAAACGTTATAATATTAAAATTATCCTTTTTAAAATCATTACTTGTATCGGTATCAATAAAGTCTATATCATCTAACATAAAACTAATAATCCCTGGGTTATCATCAAGAATCAAAATAGATTCTTTATCTTTATTGAAATTTATTTCTCTAATCCATTTATGTAATTTAGGACATTTTGAATTTTTAAGATTCAACTTTTTAGTATTATTACGACCCAAAATACAAGTTTTACATAATTGATCTTCTTCATCAATGTTGTCCTCATTAAATAGAGATGATGCAGTCATCTCTTCTTGAGTTTCATCAGATTCCGTAAAGATCTTTAATAATTTATTGAACATTTTTTCCCTCCTTTTATAACATCATCTCAGCTATCATTTTCATTACCGTCATTAAAATATCGGGTGAAATAAAAATTAAAATAGCAATTAATATAGCAGCAATACTTAGTAATGTTATTTTTAAATCACCTATAAATTTAGTATTTAAATAAATTCTTTTAAAAAAACCTACTTTTTCTTTAGAATTAGATACTTCTGGCTTTGCGTCCATAGCATTTTTACGTTTGATCGCTTTTACTAAATTCATTTTAATATTAATAAGTTCTGTAAATGAATCGGAAACTAATTCAGCATAATTTTCTTGTTTTGTTTCTAATTTATCATTAACTAATACAATGAATTGCACCAATTCTTTATGTTCAGGGTATTTTGCTGTTAAATCTATCATTGCTTTATGAAAGCTATCGACATCCTTTTCCATAGCAGATAATTGCATGTTAAAGTCGGATTTTAATTTTGATAAAGATGATTCAATTTCAAATAATGTTTCTTCAGTTACTTTATACATATTAAAACCCCTTATTTTAGTTATAATATTATTTATAAAGCGACTGGAAAAATGAGAATTTAAGAGAAGGTTATTTTTGGTGTATATTTTCTAAAATTAAAAATATTTTTGAATTTAGTAAAATAATTAAAGAGTAGTTCTTTTCTAATTTTAAGGCGTAGTTCTTCCTCATTTCTAATATCTAATTCCGATTTAACTCCTATCTTAATCATATTAAATTGATCTATTAATTTACTTTTATTATTCATTATTTTGTATAAATGGTCTTCTAAAGTTTCCACAACCATTTCAACGCCTTCAGCAATAATATCTAAGGTGTTATCTTCTAGTCCTTCTAAAATTTTAAAATTGTACCAGTCGTTAGATTCCTCTTTATATATATTATGATGTTCTATTATATGTACCCATGAATTTCTATCATTTTTATTGGATATTAATTCAACGACGATATATGCATTAGTAACATAACATCTTAAATCCTGATTTGGGTCTAAATATGGTTGTACAAAATTAATTCTATGATTATTTTCAAACTCATCCATAGTTAAAGACAGCTTTGTTAATTTATGCATAGATTTCAAAATAGGATATATTTGTTCTTTTTTATATCTTGATGGTAACAGTTTTAGTTTATTTATTGAACTATGATTCATATAAATTAGTTCTTTCATTTCGCTTTTAGTCATATTATTCCTTCTTTATATAAAAATTTCTGGATATTTTATTTTAGCAGTATTTATCATTTCATTTAATTCGATATAATTACTAATTAAATTATCAGTAGATGATTTAAGGATATGATTTAAATGGTCTTGAATTAATCTTAATAATGTAGCTTGTGCTTTATCCCTATCTTTAAAACTATATTCTATATTGGATCCATCAAAAGAAATTTCAAACGTTAAGTCGTCACCTTTTAATTTTATATTTCTAGATGATTTGATAATTTTAATAATTTCAAATTTAATTAAACTATATGGATTTGTTTCGATAATATAAATATCATCGCCAACTTTTAACTCTTCGAATCTCATTTATAACCTAATATTTAAAATTTCCGATATATTATCATGTTCTATTTTTTTATTTATTTCATCAATTTTTTTGAATTCATCTTCAAATAAAATTAATAAATTAAAATTTCTTTCTTTTATTTTATGAATGATAGACTCATATATATCAGATTTTTCCTGTAATAACTCTATTAATGTTTGCTTCATATTTCACATTTTACATTTTTTTTGTAAAATTAATATATCATATAAGAAGGAAGACAATGAAATTATTAATATGTATCGTTGGTGGATCTGGTTCAGGTAAATCAACTTTAGAAGACGAAATTATTATTCATGATAGCTTTAGCAAAGCCATCTCTTGTACAACTAGAACTAAACGAGATGGCGAACATAATGGCAGGGAATATTATTTTTTATCGGATGATGAATTTAATGAAGCTAAGGCTAATAACGAGTTATTAGAAAATGTAACATTTGCTGGAAATCAATACGGATTGTCTAAGCATGAATTTAATAAAAATAATGATAACCTAGTATTTGTTGTAGAGCCGAATGGTTTGAATCAAATATTAAATTATATTGATACATCAAATGATATGAATATCAAACCAATAATTATTTACATGGATATTCCAGAAAAAGAACGTTTTAAAAACATGGTTAAAAGAGGGGATAACCCGATAGATATTCAAGAACGTCTTAAAGCAGAAACTATTATAGAAGATTTTGAAAAATTTGGTTTTAATCCGGATATAAAAGTATCAAAATTAAATGAAAATGTTTCTGAAATTGTTATGGAAGATATTTATAAAATAATTGAAATATTAGAGGAAGATTAATTCTCCTCTTTTATTTTCGACATATATTTTAATATTTCATCAATATTAAATTCATGACCAACCCAAACATGTCGAACAGCCGCTTCAATAAATTCATTTTTCATATTTTTATCAATCTTATATTTTAGAATTAAATCTGGATAATCATCATGAATATTATTATAAAATGCATCAAATTCTTTTTCAGCTAAAGTTGCAATTTCTGTAAGTGTCATTATTTTATTTTTAATGATTTTTGACCCACTAATTGATAAGCGTCCATTATTTTATCTAATGCACCACTTATTTTCTTATGAATCTTCTTATTCTGGTGAGTAACAGGATGATCTAATAAAAAATCATCAATATTAGATGCAATAAAATTCAATCGATCTAATATTTCATGATAATGAAATTTATCTAATTTTTCTTTTTGCATAATATTTAACCTATAATTTCTTTAATTTTTTGAACAATCGATTTTTCAGCAACAAGTTCTTTTTGTGATGAAAAGTAATTTATTCTATACATATCTTTACTGATACCATTATCAGATAGATCTTTAACAATTTTACTTGTTTTTAAACTAGATACATTCATTGCTCTATATTGTATATTCTTCATTTTTTATTCCTCCTATATTAATTTATTTGGTATTTTAGTTATAACTAAACTAATTATCCGCTTGTATTCAAATGGCAATCTATCTATTTGCATACCTTTAAATAATAACTCACCTACAGCTAAAATCGAATCAAATCTATTTTTAAATATTATTGGTTTTTGCCAATCCCATCTGTTATGAATTAAATTATAATATAAATGAATATCACCTAACTTTGAAGAAAAAACTATTTTTATGCTTTTATCATACATTATTTCTTTTTTCTTCAATTTTACTTCATAATAATTATTATATAAAATTATAAAGTATTTTTTTGATATAGTCAATTCAGTTATATTAATTTCATTTTCAAACATTTTACGTCTTAATTTTTAAGAAAATGAGATTGAATCAAAAGAATTATTATAAAGCGAGCTAACCGCTACTCCACCCAACCTTAAAAATGGTGGTTGGGGAAGGATTCGAACCTCCGACCTCTTGCTTATGGATGCGATGTAAATTCTTTTTGTAATTCTCATTTTCCTAAATCCTAATTAAAATATTATATAAAAATAATACTTAAAAGCAATTTAAAGTAAATCTTTTTTCTTGTGTTTTATTTTTCTATTATATTTTCCTTTAGGATTAACTCTTCGTGTACTAAGATTAATCTCACCTCTAATATGAGCCAGTATGTTTAAATCTCTACGTTTCATTTTTTATCCTTTAAAATATGGCAGGTGCCGGGTGAATTGAACACCCCCAACAAGATTTGGAGTCTCGTTCGCCAGCCTTGGAACATGGGCACCTATGGAACTTTGGAGGAGATTCGAACTCCTAATCTTCGGGTTTGCAATCCGATGCCTTAACCAGTTTAGCTACCAAAGCAAAATATGATATGGGTGATACCTAAGAATCTTAAAGCTAATTATTCTCTTAGTGTATTCTTTATACTGTTTGGCTCCATACCATATCTGAATATCTCTAAAGATATTTAAATATAGAATGGAGGTGATAATGGGATTCGAACCCATGGGGCTGTTACACCCACTCCCTTAGCAGGGGAGCACTTTCGACCGCTCAGTCATATCACCGTTTAATTTATTACTTATAATTTATATGGTGCTGATTAGAAGAATCGAACTTCTGACCTCCTGAATACCACACAGGTGCTCTACCAACTGAGCTAAATCAGCAAAATTTTAATAATGGTCTCTATGGATGGATTTGAACCATCGACCCCTACCTTATGAGGGTAATGCTCTAACCAACTGAGCTACATAGAGAAATGGTCTTCGATAATGGATTCGAACCATTGACATCTACCTTGTAAGGGTAGCGCTCTACCAACTGAGCTAATCGAAGTTATGCGTTCTGGAGCGGGTGAAGGGATTCGAACCCTCGACAGCCTGCTTGGAAGGCAGGAGCTCTAGCCAACTGAGCTACACCCGCATTTCAATTTATTTTTTGCTTCTTTTATAACTTTTTTAATTTCTTTTTCAGAAACTCTAACATTATTACGTTTACAGTTAATTACATATTTAATAACTGCTTCTTTAATATTTTTCATTTAATCTCCTATTATTTTTTGCCAAAAAAAAGGGAAAGGCAATCTAAAAATCAGATTACCTTTCCCTTAAAAGAAAAATTGATAAAACATTAGTTCTTTATCAATTTATTCTCCTATTAGAAAAGGTAACTGTACCACACCAGTTCCCGACAGCCATACTACAACTGCCTACAGCAGTACTTACTACTAACATAGATAACATTGTATTCGTTGAACAAATAGTTTTCATAATTACTCCTATATTTCTCTTTTTCTTTTTATTTATATCATTATACAAAAAAATTAATTAAATAAACCTTAAATTTGATTATTTAATCTATCTTTTAATTGATCTACGGTTTCAACACCGATAATAGTGTCCTTAACCTCACCATTATTAAAAATAATCGTTGTTGGAACGCTTCTGATACCTAATTCTTGTGCAAGAGATGGACTTTCATCTATATCACAATCTCCAACTACCACATCTTTAATTTCCTCACTTAATTTTTCAATAATTGGAGCCATCTGTCTACAAGGTCCACACCATTGAGCACCAAATTTAATTATCGAAATTCCGTTTTTTGTTGTTTCCTTAAAATTTTCTTCTGTAATATTTTTAACCATTTAAATATCCTTTTTCTTTTTATTATACAATTAAATAATTGATTCCGGATAATGAAGTTCAAATAATTCATATAATTCGGTAGTAATTTCGATTTTCAAACTATTAATATTATTTACATCCATTTGAACTTTAATATTTTGGTTTAGATTATTTTTAAGTAGTGGGTACTTTTCTTCTAAAAGTTTTATAATCTCAGCCTTAAATTTATTATCGACAGTATCACTATATATCTCAAATATAAAATCATTAAAAACAGAACCAATTATATTATTTAGATTATTCATACCCATACCTCTGGATTGAGTTCCATAGACAATTCAATTTTATCTATTAAAAATTGGGATAATGATTTATTGATTTTGCGAGATGATTGATATATAAATTTTAGTAATAAATCTTTATTTTCAAAAACCTCGCTTTCTAATAAATGCTCTTCTACTTCCACTATATGCCCGGATGAAGGCTCTTCAAAAATAAAGATTTCACCTTCATCCATTCTGTTTCTTGAAGATACAAACCTTAATAATAAAACATGGGAATTCCATTTATCCTCTGTTAAAGGTAATCCATATCCAGTATAAAGAGTATAAAACTTATTAAGTGTTAAGTAATACATATTCTATTTTAGAATATCCTTCTGAATAATTTGGTAGAGTGAAGTTTCTAACCATATTCATTATGATACCTCTTGTTATATTTTTGCCTGTTGCTTTCCCTCTTATTTTTGAACATTCTACTAATGCTTCAAACCCTCTTATAAAAACAACACAGTTTTTATTATAATCTTTCTCAAATTGATTTATCCACTTTCTTCTCGACTTCTTTGACATATTAGTCATATCAATAATCACATCTTGTTTATTTCTTCTTGCTTCTTGTACAGCTCTATGAAGTGGTTCTGAAACTTCTTTTCGCTCTATTTCTTTATTTTTCAAAAGAAATTGAAACGCTTCTGAATAGTTCATATCTCTTTTTCTTCCTACTTCTTCTACTAATGCATCTCTTGAAATAACAATAGCATTACCTTTATTTTGTTCAACCCATGTGGATTTTCCAGCACAAGGAGGACCCACTAGGATAGTTAAATTATGTGGTTTTTCTCCTCGATAAACCTCATCAGTCAACCCATTGATAACGTATTCAAACTCTTCTGGTAATCGCATAACCATTTTATTATCTTCTGTAAATTCAGGAGAGAAAAATCGTCCAGATGCATCAGCTCTTACTTGGTGAACTAAATCAGATAAAAGTCTTTTCTCACCCTCAAACGATTGAAAAATATCATCTTTGATTTTCCCATCAGAAGTAATAAAGTGAAATAAATCTCCATGACGAGCTATGATTTTAAAAATATGAATTTTATCTTCTTTAGTCATATCCGTTTTATCCAAGATATCAAGAGACATAAATGCTGATACCGATTCATGATTTATAAATCTAACTCTTTCTCTTTCAGGAACTTCTTCTCTTGTTGATGGTTTGCCAATATCATGTAAAAGTGTAGACCACTTCACATAATTATTTTCATTTGATAGAACTTCCGAGTTCTTAAATACCATAAGTGTATGTGTATAAATCTCATTTTCGAGATGGTATGGATTTAATGAAGTATCAGAAAAAGCATGTTGAGAATCTTTCATATCTTGTACTAATTCTTTGAAGTTTTGAAGAAACCAAATCAATACTTCATTATGTGTAGCAGTTAAAGCGTTTTTCATATTCTTTCCTATTTGTTTATTACTATTATTATACCATATTTTAAAAGGAAAATCAAGAGGTTTTTAGAGGAATTTAAAAATTTTAGATAGATGTAGATAAAAACGGATAAAATCGAGGTTGAGGTTCCTCTAACGTGATTGAGGTACGTCTTTCTTTCGGTCCAGAGCCGTCCTTAATACCTTCCCTCTCCCTTGCAATTGAGAGTCTGCTTGGTAAGGATAACCACACCGCAGGGGTTAAATTCATCTTTTCATGTTTAATAATTCGATGTAATCAACCTCTGTAATTCCGTTTATTTTATTTTACAATTTTTTTATTAAATATCAAATCATGTTGCAATTTATCCATTTCTGGATTTGGTATAACTTCTGCTTCTGTCAAATACCCCTCAAAATCAAAAACAATAGAATACCTTTTAGCTCTTTTAAATTCTTCCCAAACCGGATGCTTAGGATATTCATCGTCTTCTAGAACCCTATTCCCATCCACTACAAAAAAATTCTCAATTCCATATTTTTTTGGATCTTTCATCCATTTTATAAATGTATTCATCATCAAAACAGAATTTTTATTATCTATTAAAACAGGTCTTTTGTATTTTTTATTCATTTCTTTGAAAATCGTTAAAGTGAAGTTTTTCTTTATTCGTTTCATATTATAAGTGTTTTCTTGCCTGATAACTTTATAAACTTTATTTTTATATTTAATTGCATCTTGAACAAAAAATAAAAAAGCAGTAATTCCATCATCTTCTGTATAATGTATGAAAAAGGACGTAGAAGGACTGTCATAAAGATAAATATCTTTTATTGAGGTTTTTTCAAAATCTTTAAAGGTTATGTTATTATCCTCTAAAATTTTTTGAACTTTTTTCCACATTTTATCTTTATTTATATCTACTAAAATAGGGGTTTCTGTTAGATCTCTTATTTTCAATTATAGTATCTCTAATTACCTCTCAAAAAGAGAGGTAATTCTTATTTCTTTAGTGAAACAATTTGTTCTGCTGTAGCATTAATATCAGCTTCACTCATACTAGCTACTTGACCTTTCATTATAGCTTTCATATTTCCACCATAAGTACCATCTTGATACCCTTTTAAAGCAGTTGTAATTTCTGTAGCATTCATATCAGCTACCACTTTAGATTTACCAAGAGCTTTCTTTTCAAAATTAACTCCATGACAACCAGCACATTTTTTAAGATTAACGTCTGCACTCAATGCAGAAATTCCAATAAGTGATAAGAAAAATATAATTTTTTTCATAATAATAACTCCATGTTTATTTAATAAGTTGATTTATCATCTTACTTATTTAGTTTATTATACAGAAATATTAATAAGGATTTAGTTTATTTTTAATGATAAAAAAAATATTAAGATTAATTTAATATTACATAGCTTGTAATTTATCATCCTGCCATCGTACTAGAATATCTTTACTAAAATCAAATGTATTTGGACGTACACCGTTACCAAATGGATTTCTTAATTTATAAGCCTCTTGGGCTTCTTGATTATCTTTTATATTGATAATATATGTGTTTGGTGCTTCGTGAATACGTATATCATTATAATCTACATTTAAAAATTCTGAAATTTTTTCTCTATCGCTATCTATTTCTACTTTAGGTAATATATGTTTAACTCTCATCATGTTATAATCCTTTTGTTTTTCTTTATTTATAAATTTCAAGCAAAAGTTTTTATTAAAAATGTCCGCCGCGTATTAATAGATAAGCTAATTAAATAGGAATAACCCTTGCTCCTAATTAATAGTAAAAAATTAATCTTCTTAAAGTGAAGGGTAATATAGCTTTTTTCACTTTTTACCTTAAAAATAAGTTCGACGGTCTAAAATATCCAATAATAACTTAGATCAAAGAACTTTTTATATGAATTTTTCAGGGTAAATATCTTTAATAATTGGTGTAAGTTTATTAACAAATTCAATCAAACTAGTATAATCCTTATTATCATTAATTTTATTAATCAAAATTTCTTTTATTTTAAAAAAACTTTCTATATATGCATCATCAGAATTATCTGTAAATACACAGTATGAACCATTTACAATAACACTTTTATTATTATCTGAAAATGATTCATATGTACCAAGATAAAGGATACCAGTTTCATCTTCAAGAATTATTGTATTTATTTCATTATTCCATATTTTATAGGTTCCGACTAATTCATATTCCGATGAAATATTTTCTGATAAACTAATATCTGTTAAAAAGGTTACAACTATATACAATCCAGTATTTACTTTTATAATATCCGCTACTAATTCATTAATACGCAAATCATAATGCGAACCCAGTTTACTGGTCGAAACAGAATGCCAACGACTATAAAAAATAGGCTTAATACCAATATCATCAAATTTTATTTCTTTAATAGTCATACATTGAGCTCTTTTTTTTATTTATATTATATTGTACTATGACTTATAAAACTCTTAACTTATCAGTTATTCCAATTAAATCTTCTGGAAAAACAGGACCAATACCAACACAAGTATTTGTAGCTATACCATTAAATTGAGTATGTCCCGCATCAGTTATCAATACACTTGGTATTTTTTTATCTTGACACTTTTTATATATATCTAATAATTTTTCGTCTGACTTGACATACAATACTATTTTAGTAAATGAACCATTAAGCCATATTGAATAGGCTGTTTCAGTAGATAAATCTATGTAAACTTTATCTTCATCCTTTATACCGCATTGTAGGAGAGCCCCTAATGAAGCATGAGATACTTGAGCTGCTAACTTACCACTAGACATATTTAAATTACGATTAACAACTATCACTTGTTTTGGCATTGATTGACTCTTTAATTTGCTTTTAAGATGTTTTAATTCAATTTCTAAACTATCTAATTCAGATAATTCATTATCATTGAGTTCACCCTTTAAATCTGATTCTTTCATCATATCTATTTTTATTTCTAATTCTTTAATTTTTTTAAAAATCATTTTAACCTCGCAATTCTACATCTATATTTATTTCTGTATTATTCTTAGAATCATATTGAACCTTAACATCACTAATGTAATTAAATATTTTTTTAATTGGTATTTTGCCTTGGTGTTTACTAATATGACGCTGGACTAATTTTAATATGTTTATATGGATTTTTTTTTCATCATTATAATATAACTCTATGGATGATGTATTAAAATCCATATAGGCATAAACTTCGACAATAGAATCATTGATATTTAATTCATTTTTTGTTTTAATTATTTTAAATATTTTTGGTGGCATTTTTAACTCCTATTAATACTAGATAATAAATCTAGTTCAATTTTTGGGTCATTGCTGGACATAAATGAGAAAAGATCACTTTTAGAAAGTTCACATATTTCATATTCAATAATAACCCAGTTGTCCATATTTTTATACAGAATATTTTCTTTAGACCTAATAAATTGTTTTAAGTGATTTATTAGATGTCCTTTACTTTTCCAGATTTTTCCATGTTTATTAAATTTATTCGATACTCCTCCCATAGAATATAAACCAGTAGTCTTATCTTTTAATTTATAAACTGTTTTCATTATAATCCTCCTTTATATATGTAATTAAATTCTTAACTTGCTTTGATAATTCTTCTATTGTTTTTGAGTTATCTATTATATATTTTGCATGTTTTTCTTTTATTGCGGTTGGTAATTGTGATAAAATTCTTTTATTTGCCTCTTCTTTAGTTAAACCATTTCTTTTAATTAACCTAGTTAATTGAATTTCATATGATACTTTTACTAAGATAACAAAATCATCTTCTTTAAATTGTTTTGTTTCAAAATACAATGGTATATCCACAACATATAAAATGTTTTTTACTTGGAGAGCTTTTTCTTTCTTAGCAATGATATTTCTTATTTTTGGGTGGATAAATTGTTCAAACCGCAATTTATCTTTTGGGTTTGTGAAAATTATATCGGCAATAAATGCTCTTAGTTTATTACCCGTTAATGTAGTATCAAATATTTCTTGGATTTTTTTTATATTACGACTAAAAACATTTTTAGATATTTTATCAGCATCTATAATCTCAATATTATGTAATTTTAATAAATTTGATACAGTTGATTTTCCCGAAGCGATACCACCTGTTAAAATATATCTTTTTCTCATAATTTTAGTCCTAAATAAATAATTCTGGGTGATTAGTTTCTAGATCACTAATTAATTCTTTGATATTATCATAGGAAATATTTTTTTGATATACATTATTGTAATCATGAATTATAGCATTTTTCAACACATTAATTACTTTTTTTATATTATCAGCTAAAATAAATCTCCCTGTAAACATCCATCCTACTTTTGTACCCATATCATAACAGTCTATTTTATATTTCTCAAACACATACGTATGCATATACGTATAATTGTTAGTATTAATAGATCTATATCCCTTATCAAAAATTATATCTGTCAACTTACATTTATTAATTTTTAATTTTTTATTTTCAATATCACAAATAAAATAATATTTATTTATTTCTAAGGATTGTGTTAAAATAGCCATTAGATCAATCTGAAATAAAACCGCCACGTTGAGTTATACGTGTAGATTTTAAAAATGTTAATGTCGAATAAGTTGTATGTACTATCATAATAAATGAAATGATACTCAATGATATAGCTATAATTGTAAATATATTGGCTGTTAAAAAAATAGCAACCAATATATTAAAAATAAAATTAAATAAATTAGCATACTGCCATTTATTTTTAAATGAATACATGATAGCATTTCTAATTGTTACTTCATCTAAAATAGTATCAGATATAATTGTCATGAGTTTAATATATCTTTAAGAATTTTAGATGCTACAGAACCATCATACTGACCATCATATTCTTTTTTAAGCATACCCATTATTTTACCCATTAGTTTTGGAGTTTTTTCACTATCACCGATTAATTGTAAGATAGCTTTTTCAAGTTCATTATCATTCATCTGTTTTGGTAAAAATTCTGCCGTAACTACAAATGTCTCTTCTGAATATGGTGCACCAGCATCTTTAGATTGCTTAGCCATTTTTGCCTCTTGTTTAGCAGCCTGAATAATATCCATCTCTCTAACTTCCCGATTTCCATCTTCTTTAGCTATAAGTTGAGCCGAGCCTAAAATAGCCTGTAATACCTTTGCTCTTTCTGGATTACTCTTTTTAGCTTTCATCATATCTAATCGCAATTGTTTTAATTCCATACTGTTTCTTCCTTTTTTATTATATTATATTAAAATATATCTTAAATTCAATTTAAATATAATCATATATTTTAATTACAGTTTCTGGATATAACTCTAATATTGTTTGATAAATTTTTTTAAGTTTTATAGATGGATTTTTATAATTTTTCATGGTAGTTAGTATTAATCCAATAAAGGCAATATGTTTACTATAAGCTCCAAACGTATATAGTCTGTATTCTAAAATTTCTTCATTTGTTTTGAATATCCTTACTCCATCTATATATTCACACCTATCGGTACCATAAATAGCTCTGTCCTCACCAATTATCCATGTATATTCTATATAGTTTGATGTTTCTAAGTTAGAAGTATAAGTATATGATGGTGTCGATTCATAATCAAACATACTATCATATTCTATTGTTGATTCATATTGAGGTTCAAAATACTCATCAAATAAAAGGTTTAATTCTTGATTATTCATACATTTATTTTACAAAAGATTACTGGCTTCGGCATTATATGCTATCCCGCCAGTAAGTTTATTAAATATCATGATGAGGATTATGATCAATAGGAAATAAATCCGATAAAGTGTCACTAAAACTACCTGTTTGAAACTCAGTTTCAGAACTCTGTTGATTTTTTTCACCTAAATCAAACTCACCCAATTTAAATGGTTTATTATCTTGCATACTTTCAGTAGTGCTACTATCTGTAATTGAGGAGAGCATTTTATCAAGTGATTCATCATGGTCATTATCAATAAGAATATCTTCCATATCAAATTTATTATTTAAAGTTTGATTATCTATATGATTTTCACCAGATATAATATTTTCTAAATTTATACTATCATCAGAATTAAAACCAAAATCATTATGATGATCTTCATTTTCATTTATTTCAACACTAGTATCTTTATGATTAATATATGAATCTATAATATTCCCATTTAATTCATATTTTGATTCAGCAGGTTCAATAATACTGATGTCACTTTTAATCTCAATAGGATTAGAATAATTAATAGAACTTTCTTCCATATTAACGTTTAATTTAGCAGAATTCTCTGTAATTTCATATTCAATTTCAAATACATTTTCATTTTTCAACATATCCGTCATATCTAAAGTTGTTTGTTCACCATTCTCAGCATTCCATAATCTCAGCTTTGTACCATCTTTATCAAAACCTAACGAAAATTCTATTTCAGAATTTTCAGAATTTTCAAAATTTAAAACCCGTGCATATTTACCTGCTGATTCATCATTAATCTCCAAAGTTAAATTGCCAGATATACTTTCTCTTTCATTTATTTCATGATTTTCTCTTTCATCTTTATGATTTTCTCTTTCATCTTTATGATTTTCTCTTTCATTTATTTCATGATTTTCGCTTTCAGTATCCTCGATTATATCTGTTTCAGTATTATCTGTACTTTCAGTATCCTCGATTATATCTGTACTTTCAGTATTATCTGTACTTTCAGTATCCTCGATTATATCTGTACTTTCAGTATCCTCGATTATATCTGTACTTTCAGTATTATCTGTACTTTCAGTATTATCTGTACTTTCAGTATCCTCGATTATATCTGTACTTTCAGTATTATCTGTACTTTCAGTATCCTCGATTATATCTGTTTCAGTATTATCTGTACTTTCAGTATTATCTGTACTTTCAGTATTATCTGTACTTTCAGTATTATCTGTACTTTCAGTATCCTCGATTATATCTGTTTCAGTATTATCTGTACTTTCAGTATTATCTGTACTTTCAGTATCCTCGATTATATCTGTTTCAGTATTATCTGTACTTTCAGTATTATCTGTACTTTCAGTATCCTCGATTATATCTGTTTCAGTATTATCTGTACTTTCAGTATTATCTGTACTTTCAGTATTATCTGTACTTTCAGTATCCTCGATTATATCTGTTTCAGTATTATCTGTACTTTCAGTATTATCTGTACTTTCAGTATCCTCGATTATATATGTACTTTCAGTATCCTCGATTATATATGTACTTTCAGTATCCTCGATTATATCTGTTTCAGTATTATCTATAATTGAAAAACCTGAAGATCTATCAAACTCTTCATTATCTTCTTCAGGACTTCTAGGTCTAAATTTTACTTCTCTTAAATCAGCTTCAACATTAACTTCCGTATTTGCTGGAGTTAAAAATTCACCTAGGAAATATGATGTAGATTCCGGTGTCTCATTTCCAGCTTCAGTAGCAACATCATCAGGATTTTCTTCGTTATCTTCTAATATTTTTTCAATAGATTTTTTTAATTCTGATTCTTCATCCAAATCTCCAATATTACCAAATAAGTCTTCATATGAAAATGGAATAGACTGTAATCCTAATATAATTATATTAGAACCATCTACTAACTCTATAATTATTGAATCATTTGGTGAATTACCTTCTAAACCTATGACTCGTTCACCATCATAAATGATGTCTCCTTCTTTAAGCACTCTTTTGTGACCAGAAGAATCGACTGCTATAAATTCACCGTTGATTTGTGTGATTTTTCCTATAATTTTCATGATTTATACCTCCAAGTATATAGAGGTAGAATAATTGTGGGCAATATGATATTTACTTTCAATACCTTATAACCTCCAGCTTTGGCTTTCGCTATCCTACCTTCAGGTTAAAGATTTTTATATCTTTCTATATTTATTTATATTAATTTTACAATTTTTATCATATATGAATATTCTGATTAATTTTTCCTAATTTTTCTAAAGCCAAACCAATCGAAACCGCACCATTTTGTAACTCTTTTAATCGTTTCTTAAATTTATTAATGGTGCGTTTTGATGGATCTCTAATTATATCTTGCTCTAAAAACAAATTTACTTCATTACAGGGTATTGAATACTCAATTATGCCATTAGATGTATATAAATTAAAAATATATGATTCTTCATTTTGATTATTGTGAATTCTTACCCCTGTTCCAATAAATTCGGCTAAGTGATAACCCTTATAATTTATTTCGAGTAATTGCTGCGGTTGAAACATTTAAACCTCCTATTTTAATATATTTATATAAAAAAATAGGGGTATTTTTAATGTTTTAAAGCTATAATCTTTTCAGGATAAACATCTGCTATAACTTTTAATACGTTTTTATCTTCACTATAATCTTTAAGCTCCGATTCAAAAATATACCCATAACTTGAATACATTCCCCATCTAGTACTATCAAATGAATAAGTATTAAATGCAAATAGCTTATTCTCCTTTTGTTCTTCTTCTGAGGCTTTCTTATAGATAGTTAGTTCCTTTCGGTACTCTCCATCTGTAAAAGTAATATAACCATCTTCAGTCACTCTAAATTTTTCACCCTCTTTATATTCTAAACCAACGTATTTTACCAGGATTTCTAATCTTCTTTTATCGATTTCATTGTAAGTTTCGTAAGCACTTAGAATAGTTTTGACCGCAGATTTTAAGTTATCTGAAAGAAAGTAATCTTTATTTAATCGCTGAGGTTTGGCTCCTATTTTTAAATAATTAAACGCTATTTGAGTATGCATGAAAACCGTTTCCTCATCTAATCCTTTCTCTAATAGATTTTCTAACTTTTGTTTAGCAAGTTGCAAATCATAAATAAAATTATCATAGGGATTATTAATCATACCAAATGCACCATTTAATACCTCAAACAAATGGTTTATTCTATTAACACCATAATCATCTTTGAAATAGAAAAATAAATCTACTTCACGTAGTAATTTAACAATGGCATGTCTAAGTGTAGGGATATCTTCTGATAGGAGTTCTTCTTTTTCTAAATCAAAATCAAAAGTCATTTATTCACCTTTTATGTTTTTTAGAAGTATAACATAAAAAAGTAAATAAATCAAGGGATTTTAGTAATTTGTAGGATAACCTAAGTCTTTTCCGACTTCTTTAATGAATTCTAGCATTTTTTTATCTGTTTTTGATGCTTCTCTTATCACTTTTGTTTCATAGAATTTATGAGAACCATAATGTTCTATCTCTTCCATTAGATTACCATTCTCTATGAACCAGTATCTGTTTAGGTTATATTTTTTCTCTACGTATTCAATGATAATTCTAGATCTTTCTGTATCTGAGATTTCAACTTCGATTTGTTCTTTTTTTGTAGCTTTTATTTTCATTTGTGGACCTTACTGAAAATTTTGAAGGTTGGGTTTTGTATGAGTTTTTCGGTCATCATCTCATAGCAGTATAAGCCTAGGATACTATGAGCCCCGTGTCCATTCAAAACCCTAAATTGGACAGATACTCAATTCTTCTTAAACCTTTTGAAGAACTCAGTATATGTTCATATTATTATTTTACAAAAAACTTTCTTAATTTACTATAAAATATTAATAAATAAGAATAGAGGTAATCAAAGAAGGTGGCTCTTCTTTGAAATTAGGTAGGATAAATAACCTAACTGTCCCTCTATAAAAAATTATACATTAAAGGATAAAAAAATGGCTACTAAAAAGAAAATTACTTGTCCCGATTGTGGTGTTGAAATTACTGTCAATAATTTTAGTAAGCATCAAAATAGTAAGACTTGTTTAAATAATCAAAAATACATTTTAGAAAATAAGAAGTTAGAACGAGGAATATGTCCATATTGCAAAATATCATTGGATGAATTTTCGCAGGCTAAAAAAGCCAACCATGTTAGATGGTGTGAAATGAATCCCAAAAGAAATAGTTATCTTGAAGAATTACACAATCGAACTGGAGAGAAGAACCCTATGTTTGGTAAACCTGCGTGGAATAAGGGTAAAACAAAAGAAACTGATGATAGAATAAAAAAAGCGGGTGAGACATTATCTAAAAAATATCAATTAGGTGAACTTACTCCTAAAAATAAAGGTGTACCTCTTGATGAAGAAACAAAAGAAAAAATAAGACAAACACAATTACAAAATGAATATCAACGAGTATGCAAATCAACAATAAATTATAAATGTAAAGATGGTTCGATTATTAAAATGGATTCAAAATGGGAAGTTTGTTTGGCAGAAGATTTAGATAAGCATAATATTGAATGGGTGAGACCCGATCCATTAAAATGGATTGACTCACAAGGTATAGAACACAACTATTTTCCAGACTTCTATCTTCCAGAATTTGATATTTATTTAGATCCGAAAAATGAATGGGTAAGAAAAAATCAAGAAGAAAAAATCAACTATTTAATGAATCATTATAAAAATATTTATTTGTTGTTTGAACATGAATTAAGTTTTGATTTTATTAAGGCAAATATTTTAGAAGGAAAATAAGATAATGGTACGCCCTAAAGGATTCGAACCTTTGACCTACGCCTTAGAAGGGCGTTGCTCTAATCCAGCTGAGCTAAGGACGCGTAATATATAGTGGCTCCGGATACTGGATTCGAACCAGTGACCAAGTGATTAACAGTCACCTACTCTGCCGCTGAGCTAATCCGGAATATTTCTTTTTAACGCAAAGTTACGTTCAATTTTATACATTGAAAACTCAAGTAATTCATCGTTACTAACAGATATTTTTAAACATCAAATATCAAAGTTTTTTAATGGTGCCGATTGGAAGATTTGAACTCCCGGCCTGCTGATTACAAATCAGCTGCTCTAGCCAACTGAGCTAAATCGGCATAAATAGGGTTTTAAGGCTATGGAATACTCCTTAAAACCATTATACAATATAGGCTGCATTTAAGCTCTTTTTATCTTTTTCCTACATTGAGAGTGCCATATCACTCTACAAAAAGTTTTATTAACTCTTTATAGAATTATATAGAATGGTGTCGAGAGAGGGATTTGAACCCTCACGGTCTATGACCACTGGATTTTAAGTCCAGCGCGGCTACCAGTTACGCCATCCCGACATTTTTAAAAAGAGATAAAATCAATAGAGAGTTGTTTCCTAAATTCCAAATAATTCGATGTAATCTCTATCTTTAATTCTCTTAATAAAATTATACAAAAAAATCTCTTAAAAACACCTTAATTTAGGTATTTCTGAGAAATTTGTATTTTTATTTATTCTCTAAAAATAAATTTTTAGAAAGTTTTCATATTTTATGGTCGTCCCTGGAAGATTTGAACTTCCGACCTCTCCGTTATCAGCGGAACGCTCTAACCAACTGAGCTAAGGGACGTTTTATTTTTATGGTGACCCCGAGGAGAATCGAACTCCTGTAACATGGATGAAAACCATGGATCCTAACCGCTAGACGACGGGGCCGACTAGAGAGATTGAATCAATAAAGATATAATAAGATACTCTACCGCTGAGCTACCTACTATCCACTATGGGTTAATAGGGTTGGATTCGAACCAACGACCATCCGCTTAAAAGGCGATGTAATCTTTATTTTTAATTCTCTCTAATATTTTTTATATCGATTTGATATGTTGAAATTATACATTAAAAATACTTAATTTAAACTTAACTTTGCTTTTTTAAAATTAATAATAATTTTTAACATTATTTAACATATAAATAAAATTGACATCTTAAAAAAAATTAATGTCAAGGAGAAATTAGATGAATTTTAAAAAAATAATATTGTTTGTTAGTATTTTATTAATGGTAGGATGTAATACTGATAAAATTCCTGCTGCTATTGATGGACCTGATGAGGTAAGATGTAAAAATGCACCAAACGTTATTCTAGATAACGACAACTATGATCCGGATTGGTTGGTTACATTAGTAACAGGTTTGACATTAGATAGGGATTGTAAGATCAATCTTATAGGTGTGATGATTAATGGAATCGATACACATAATAAAGCAGGCCTAATGTATAATACGGTGATTACTTATTATGGAGTATCTGATAGAATTCCTATTGGTATCAACCATCACTATCAAATGAGAACAACACCTACTAAAGCAACAGCAGATGCACCATATATTGATCCAGATTTTAAGGGCAACCAAAAGAGAATAACAGACTTTCCAAGTGACGGATTGTTAGATTCTGAAAGACCGGATGTACAAACAACTTTATGTGCTTTACTGGAAAAACACGATAATATTATATATGTTACTGGGGGACATTTACAAAATTTACAAGCACTTATTGAAACTAAAGAATGTAATGGACCTGAACTTATTAGAAAGAAAATAAAAAGGTTTATTTTTGGAACTGGATATAGCAAAGAAACAGAAGGAAAAGCAGAAATGAATTTTTCCGAGGGTAGATATGATACTACCGCAGCATCAATTGCAGCTAATTCTGTATTTAATTCCGGTTTAGATGCAGAAGTTCCGTTTTGGTTCCCTCATGATGGGTTTGATAGAAGTTCAACATCATGTAGAATTGGAGATCAATATAAAGATTTGGTACATACAACAAGTCCAATGGCTTTTGTGTATGCGATTGACACTTATGGAACCTGGGGTGATCATTGTATAGGAGATAGTGAAGTTCTATTAGAAGCTGCCAATATGTCTATTGAGGAAAATATTGTTACCCCTGAAAGAGAAGTTTGTATAGAATTAAATTCTGAAAATGCGATTATTTTTATTAATGAAGATAAACATTGTAATCATTATATTAGGAGTATTAATTCTGGTGGTGAATTAAAAATAGTTGATATTTTAAATCAGTTATTAAATAAATAAAAAATGGTACCCCGAGTAGGATTCGAACCCACAACCCCCGGAGCCGAAATCCGGCGCTCTATCCAGTTGAGCCATCGAGGCATAACGCAGCTTAAAAAAAAGCTGCAAAGAACTTGAGTTTTTTTCATCTCTAACCTAGTATCAATTTTAATTTAATAAAATTAATAGTCGCTTTATGGGATTTTATATAAAGCCGTAGTTAATTGTTTAACAATAATATTATACAATCAACCACCTTAAATTAAAATTAATCGGTCTTATTAATGATATCATCGGTTGCATATAAAATTGGTTCTTTTATAGCAAAAATATAAGGACGTATAATATTAAAATCAATCAATGTTAAATCATCTATAAGAACCCTATCAAATCTATGACCTCTTAAAAAATTTAAATTTGTTGCAGCACCAATCAATAATAATCCATTCATATCACTTTCTATAAATTCTTTATATTTACTACGTATGCGATATAATTCTTGTTTATTACGAATAATTACTACGGTCTTTTTCCCTAGCATAACTAATATCTTAGCTAATTCTAATATTTCAAAGGTTTTTCCAGATTGTCTTTTCTTATATCTTAAATTCATTATCATATTAATATTATACATAAATAAAAGAAAAAAAGGAATTATTATGACTCTAAAAGAAATTATAAAATCTGAAGAACAATTTAATAATATAGTAGAATATCTAATAATAGGCGCTGCTATTGATGCTGATTTAATAAATTTAAATGAAAATATCACCGATAGTTGTAAAATGACTTTTGGAAATAACTTAGTGACGGATAATACAGATGAAAATACTCTAAAGAAAGCGATTGATAAATTATTGAGCGTTGATTTTAATGCTACATCTGATAAATCTAGTTGTTTATCAGCTATTTTAACTAAATTAGGAAAAATAGATGATAATTGTGATTGTGATATGCCTGCGAAAAATGCAAAAGTAACTGCTTTAGATTCATTACAAAAGTTATGGAACCAAATGATTATTAAATATGGGAAAGACCTAGCTAACCCTTCAAAAGCAGTAAAAACTTTTAATGCTATGAAAGGTATATTAGCTGATGCCTTTAAGAAATTAAAATCTTAAAGGTATTTTATTTTCTTAAATTTAGTTATGGCTAATAATTGATATGGAAGTGGAAACTCATTTTCTCCAATAAGAGATGATGTTGACTTTTCTATTAAACTTTCAGCACCAATTATATTTTCAAAAATATAATCATCTCCTAATGAATTAGGAAGAATTCTATTTAATTTTACTTCAGCTTCCTTACCATTAGGAAAAATAATCAAATAAAAATTACCAACAGTTAGATCAGATGGATCAACTAAATCACCAACTACTTTTTGAGATGTATTATCATTTAATATTTGTGAAATAAACCATTCTGATGGACTCATATTGTCCGGCTTTATAGGTTCTTCAAATTTAAAGTCCTTCTGAAAACGTTCACCATCCATAATATGACTAATGATAAACTCTTTCTCATCATCGGTTAGATTATCCGGTAAACCCATTTCTTTTAACATTTTTTTATCATCTAACATTAAACGTATCCACGCTTCATTATTATCCCCGATTATACTCATTAGTTGCTCCTCATATTTATTTGTTGTATAGTTATTTCGATTCTAGGTTTAGTATCACGAATATATTTGATACTTATATCTTTTTTTAATTTTCCATCATCTCCAATTATTCGATCTAACGTATATTGTCGATCTTTTTTATTTTTATAATCATCAGTAAAATAAAGTTTTCCATCTTCTCCAAAATATTTTATTAAGAATGTATCCTTATCAGATAAATGATTATCTACAATAGTAATTTTGCTAATTTTTTTCATTATATTTGCTTGTTTTGGTTTGTGTGCTGTATCAATATTATCATACACCATAATTATCCCAGCAATAAATAAAAATATAAGATAATATACCATCCCTTTCTTAAAATCTTGAATATGGCGTGGACGTCTATATTCTCCTTCATAATCTTTTTCAAAAGCTTCTCCAGGACCTGCAGCAAGTAGAATAGTTATGAAAAGGAATACAGTTACCGAAATTATAATCCATGGTAAACTCAAACTCGCTATTGATGCGTAATGTAAAATAGCAACAATAATTAAAAAAACCAAAACAGCAAAAAAAACAAAATTACTATAAGTTTCTTTTAAAAAAATATCACCTAGTTTTGTTTTTTTAAAATTGAATAATGGTCTATTACTGACTTTCATTACCAAATTCTTTCAACGATTTGATTTAATTGATTTCTTTGATTTTTAATAATCTCTAGGTCAAGATTAAATAAGGCAACACCATCAAAATCAGGACCCCAGACAGGACCTACAAATGCATTCCCATTATCTATATTCATATCATTAATATCAAGTCCTTTTGGGATAGCAAAAATTACAGGATCAGTAACTCTAAAAGTTAAGTCTGACAATTTCTTACTCATAGATTTTATTTCATTTTCTTGTTTCATTTCAATTTGGAGTTGTCTTTCTCGCTGTTGATCTAGTTGTTTTTGCAAATTATTAATTTGTTGCTGCATCATTTCCATATTTTGCTGTACATTTGAAATTGTACCACTCAAACTTTCAACATTTTCTCGCAAATCTTCTAAGTCATTCAATATACTTCTAAACATAGGAATATTCATAAGAACACTTGTAAAAATCATAGAATGTTTACCAGCATAGATACCTTTATTAGCATCTTCTGCTTTTGCATGAGATGTCAATGAATAATGATTGATTGGGGCAAGAACGACTAAATCAAAATCATCTTTTAATTCTCTATAAAATCGTTGGATAGAATGACGTTTCTCATACCCCTCACTATCATAACTATTTTTATCAATATATTCAAAAGGGAATACAATCATATCAAGTTTATCTGCTAATGATTTTATATCCCCGATCTGAATTGTTGGTGTTTCTGATAATTTTGAGAGTATATCACGGCTTTTTCGTATTTCCAAATTTTTATCAGTCCATGAAAGACTGAAACTAGTTACACTCTCTAATATATCTTTATGTAATTTGTAATTTCTAAAAAAATATTCTTTGCGTCTTTCATTTATACGTTTAATTGATTGTTCAAGTAACTTTTCATTACTTGATGTAAAATCACCCTCTAATTTATGATCTTTATAAATTTTGAAAATTCTTTCTATATCATCAATTTCCATTTTTATAAAATCAATGTCTTTTTTATCTAATACCTTACGTCCAGATGATGTTTTCGCAATAGGTAAAACATCATAAAGATTAAATTTTTGAATAGATTGTTCAGCAACCATAGTAGTCCTTTAAAAATAGTTTTCTAATTAATTTCCAAATAATTCAATAAGTGTACGCACACCAAATCCAGTTCCACCATTAGGATTAGTTCCAAATGGTTTATCAACAAATGCTGGTCCGGCAATATCCCAATGCACATACTTTTTAAGATTTTTCTTTTTCATAGAATTAGTTAAAAAGAGTCCTGCTTTTTGACATCCCATATTTGGTGTTCCTGTATTAGATAAGTCGGCTAAACTATCTTTTACACTATCCATCATGTATTTATGGAATTCTGCATTCATAAAGATTTCATCAACTCTTTTACCTTTTTTGATAACATCTTTTTTAAGCTTATCATTAAATCCTACTAATCCAGCAGCTTCATCACCAAACTGATAAACAGCCGCTCCTGTAAGTGTTGCTAAAGAGTAAATCTTATCAATTTTCTTATTTTCCTCTTGAGCCAAACAAAGGTTATCGAATAACACTAAACGACCTTCAGCATCAGTATTTTTAACATGAACTGTTTTACCATTTTTCATAGTCAATACATCGTCCGGTTTATAAGCACTTCCATCAATCATATTCTCTGCAATAGCTAAGTAACAAACGATTTTGTTATCCGAACCATATTTTGAAATATAATCCATAAATCCAACAAGAGTCATTGCACCGGCTTTATCAGCTTTCATAGTAGTCATATGGTTGCCAGGTTTAATACTCAATCCACCACTATCATAAGTTAATCCTTTCCCAACCAATATAATAGTTTCTTTTGGTTTCTTTTTTGGTTTATAAGTTAATTTAATCGTCATCGCCTCATGACGACTAGCTCTATTAACTGCTAAATGACCATTCATATCCATTTCATCAAGATCTTCTTCTTCATGCCAAGAAACTTTTACTTTCGTATCATCAAATAGTTGACTTACATATTCCAAAATAGTATCGCTATACATTTCTTCGGGAGTTGTATTTACTAAATCTCTAGTAATACATTGTGCTTTTGCTTTTGCGATAGATTTTTTAAATTTATTTGTAGATTTTTTACTACAATTAAGCACTATACGTTTAAGTTTTGATTTATCGACTTTACTCTTGTATTGATTAAATTCATAATCTCCAAGAACTAAACCCTCTATAAATTCATCAGACGTATCTGGTAAGTTGAACATTACTGTTTTGGAAGAAAGTTTTTTAAGATACTGTATAGTTTTATAACCAAGCTCTCTCCAACCATTTGCATCTTTAATACCTTCAATACCAATATAAAGTATGTGTTTTCTAATAAAAAATGTTGCATTTTTACCTGTGAAATTTGCAGCAACCATATCTTCAATTTTAAGTTTTTTTACATCTTTTGATTTAACAAACTCAGTAGATAAGTTTGTTTTTTTCTGTTTTTTGTTGAATATAATTCTAGTCATTCTAACCCTTTATGTATTTTTTATATGATTATTATAAGTGATTATATCTTAAAATAAGATAAAATACATAAAGGGTACAGTTTAAGACTTGGAGGAATCTACTTCATCGTATTCGATAGAATCTATACAATGCTTATTAGTAGTGTGGTCAATTTTACTTAAAACTTTACATAACCATATTTCAAATTTACCAGCTTTATTATTTTTAATTCTCCAACCCATTCTACCACTAATAGTATGATCTTCTGAACCACCTAAAATATTATTTCCTGCTTGATCAATACTCAAAGCAATACTTAATGCACGATCTTTCATTTTTTTATCTTCTAATAATAATGAAATTAAAAATAGAATCATATATAATATTGCAAATACAATCAAAAATATTGAAAAAAATACATCCAAAATATAAACCATTATACTGTTGTCTCTCTATACGTTTCTAAAATAACAACAAGGTTTAAATTTACGTTTCCAGTTGGTGAATCAACCGTCATTTTAATCTTAAAGATATTTGGTATTTTTGCAGTATCGGATGAAATCATCATTAAACCAGTAGTATTTGTACCAAGAATTAATGCCTTATTAACGAATCTATCAACAACAATATCAACCGGGTACTTAATATAGCTACCAGTATTTGTAGTATTTTCAACCAAAACACCATCTATAAGATCGTAATTACCATCTCTTTCTGGTTTTGGCATAGGTTGATTTGCTGGAAGAATAATTTCCATAGTCACACAATCACCTACTACAGCATCCTCCCACATTAAGTATCCATCTTTAAGATATATATCATCGATAAATTGGCCTTCAATACTTAATTGGTTTAAAGCGTCAGTATTACGAAATAATAATTTCTCTCCAGCTCCACGAACCCCATTTGCTATATCATCAAAATTACTAGTATAATACAATCTACTATTTTCTTGTCTTGATGAAACGTATAATTTTTTAGTTCCGTCTAATTGAATGAATGCACTATTTTTAGCCATAATAACTCCTTAATTATAATAAGTAGTAGAATCAATTTCCACTATATCATTATAAGTTTCTTTTTTTAAATTAATATCCGACTTAAATTTATGATACGATTTTCTTGGGCGAGAATAGCGTCTTCTAGTACCATCAAACCACTCCATTTTTATCATGTCGGTTTCTTCATCAGTTGTAATATACATATCTGTTTTAGCAGGAATAGTATAAAATGTATTTTTTCCAGTATGATAATCTTGGAATCTAACATTAATATCATTATCAGATCCATTTCTTAATTTCCAAATATTACATTCATTATCATTAAGGTCTATTTTACCTAAGGCATATGCTCGAATCCCATTATATTTTGTTTTTAAACCAAAATAACTATTACTGCCTATTTGTTCAAATTCAGATTCAATAGTTTCTGGAGTATAAATTATAATTTTATCTGTCATTGGGAAATTAACATTTAATATAATATCATCAAAATCATGATCCCCACCATTAGGCAGATCTTCAATTTTTATATTTGTTCCACCATTATTATCGGATTCATATATAAAATGGTCTTTACCATCATAATTTAATAAAGGGTCTGAGAAATATACAGGTAAATCTGATGCAACATCATCAATAAGTAATGTTGGAAATGTTGATGAATTATCGAAAGAAATTACTGATGTATCATTTACAACATCTGATCCATTAGCAATAATAAAAAAGTCATATTCATCACTAACTAAACTAGTTATCGGTTCATCTTTAGATATGACACTACTATCAGAAAATAATAAAGTAACAGATTTTGGCTTACCATTTAAATCAACAGTATAAGAACCGATTGAACTTTTAAAACTTCCTGAAGATGAAATAAATTTAAGACCTGTTGATGCGTAATAATGAGGTTCAACCCATCTATCTGACCAGTCTGGAAGTTCTAAATTTGTTAAATCAAATGTTTGATCTAAAAATTCAATATATCTAACATTTTTTACTTTTATATAAAAATGATTTGGGTTCCAATCAGCCCAATCATTATACTCAATCAATTCAACAGTAAAAACACCCAACTCATCATTATTAAATATTTTAAAATCAGAGTGTGTTGTTCCATCAAGATTTTGATAATTAGATGGTATTACTAATTTTGCTCCATTTGATTGTTGAACAAGCCTAGTATCAATACTCAATTCATATAAATTAATTTTTTTATCTAAAATAATACCTATTTTATTAGTCCAATCCCAATTAGTCCATTCATCACCAACAATTTTATTTTCATTCCACCATAAATATTCGCCATACCATTCTTCGGTATTAGAACATGCTGTTTGATTTTCGTACCAAGTATCCATGAAATTTTGGAGATCTAATGTACTAATATTGGTAACATACCCATCAATATAAATATTTACTGCTGAATCACCTGCATCAGATAATAATTCAAAAATAGGGTCGGTTAATCGATATTCAAAATTTAATGTGACTTCTTTATCTTGCTTTAAATACTGCCAAGGCATAACTACACCTTGTGCTTTAATTCGATATTTTATCGATTTATTTTTTGCTGAAATTCTAAACGTATCTACTTTACCTTTAAATGTTTTAAAAACAGTCCCACCTTTTGAAATACAAAAAATATCTTCAAGATAATAAAATCTTTCAATTTTTGTATTTTCTGTTTGTATCTCTTCAGTTGCTTTTTCAATGGTATTTTGATCTATTACTTCAGAAAAAACTTCTGAGGATGATACTTCTTGCCCCATATCATCAATCAACTCTATCTTTTTTTCATCAATCAATATATCTAATTCGTTCTTTGCACTTACATAATCTATATCAAAATCAGCAATAATTTTTCGTACGTCGCCGGCATTGATTGTTAGATCTAAACTATAAATTGGTACTAATTGATTCGTTATATTTTTTATATATATTGTCATAAAATTCTCCTAATATTCTTCTGTCCACACAAAAGATACAAAAACGTCTGAACTAGAATATAATGTTTTTGCACAAAGTGTAATAGCTGGAGCGTCCGTTCCATCAAAATTAACACAAGATAAAATTTTCTCTAATTCATCTAAATCTGTCATTTTTTCAACAGAACCTGCAGCTAAGAATCCACTTGTGATTATCTCACCTCCAGAAACAGCTGTACTAGATATATCATAATCAACGCTAGAATTACTCGATACAGTATTCCACATTGGGGAAGTTAATGTAGCACCTGTACGGATTTCAAAATAAATATCCCTATCTAACCCAAATACAGATATTTTTCTTAGGGTTGCTACAATTCTATTCACTATATTATTGACAGATAATTTTGGTTTAATACTTAAAATTGGTATCAATGCAGTACTACAATTTGTAGGCGCAATATTATTCGATATAGAAAATTGTGAAATATTAGCTCTACCATCCCCTTCTGTCATCACAGCAACGGCTGTTTGTTTTATTTCGGCAGTATTAACACCTGATAAATTTTCGATTTCAAATCTAACTGGTAGTGAAGCTGTACTCATAAAAACAGTATTTGATGAATTCGTAAATTTAAATTCATGAACATATATGATTTCACCATCTATTAATAATCCAGCCCGTACTTTCCCGGTACCCATCCATTCAATATCAAAAACAAATACTTGATCTTTAGAAAAATCTACATTGATTGTACTAGGTCCTACACCATTTAATTGATCTAAATTCCAAGATGTTTGTGGTAATTTTAACTCAGTAACATTTGAAGTTGCTTTACTTCTAATAACTATTGATACTGCTGAATCTGTACTATCAATATATACTCCATTATCATTGTCAAAATATCCAATTTTTTTAGTTACACCCTCAACAGGTACACCTAAATTTCCAGATATAAAAATAAGTTGTGATTTACCTAATCTTGCACGATTGTAAATCTTTGATTGTCTAACAACTTTATCACCCATGGATGCATTAACATTCATTTTTAAAGAACTCTGTTCTGGCAGATATGTGTCAATTCCTGTTCCAGTAATAATAGTATGCCACAAATTATCTTGTTTACTATACGTTAATTGACTTTCAAATAATGTTGTTACGTTTGAAATTCTCATTCTTCCATATGCATCAAATTGATGCTCTTCTTTAGCTATATTAACTTCACCGTCAATCGTTACTCCGCCAAATGGTAAATATGACATTGATTATCTCCTTTATATTATGAACCATTGCAAGCCATCAGAAATGACTGTTAATGTTGCATACTGTGTATTAATTTCTACTCCAGACTGACCGTCTATAAGTTCATTATTAGTGGCAACAATATAAACTTTATTATCGCCTGATGAAATACGTTTAATATTATATATATTCTCTTTTACTGAACTTGCGGATGGTAAGCTTATATAAATTTCTTTGGTAGATGCATCAGCTAAAATAACATAGTCGTCGTCATCAACCATATAGTCATCTGTTATCTTTTCAATCGAATGTGCTCTTGATATAGTAACCCATTTAAAATCTTCTTGCCCTTCATTTTGCTCTATACTAAATAAAAATTTACTTTTAGTTCTATCAAAAGCAATTTCTGATTCATAAGATGGGGTTGAATTAACATTATAATTTACTGGTAATCCAATGCCTTTAAGCGGTCTTAAAAATTGATGAAAAACCTGTTCTCTTTGTGCCATAAATATCTCCATGAAACTTTCTTTTATTTATTCATTAATCTTAAAAAATTGTATAATATTTTGAATGAAAGAGAATCTTATAGAAATAGGTAGAATCTTATACATTATTATAGATTATAAGCAATATGCAAAGATAATAAAGGGTGAAATTATTAACTTAACTAACGATGATTTCCATATTAGTACATTTGAATCAGGAAAAAATAAAGGAACCTTTATTTTTAGTTTTACACAACCCAATATATTTATTTCAGATAATAAGGAAGATGCTAATCTTATATTTTATGCGATTAATTTTAGAAGTCAAAATTATGAGAATACACCGGATATTTTAGAATCGAAAAAAAAATATCCGGAATTATGGATTTAACTATTTTACTGTACCTGTGGCATCAACCCAGTCAGTACCATTCCACCAAATAGGCATATTTAAGTCGGTATCAAAATACATAGTTCCAATAACTACACCTGTCGGCCTATCAGGAGTAGTCCCCGATCTGACTTGTGTTTCATTATATAAAGTTTGTGTTTTATCTGATGAATATACTGTGGTTGTACTAGGTGTTGTATCATCTATTACTGTAATTGTATCAGTAAATACTGCCCCTGATGGAACATCAGTTAATACTCGACTTGAATCAACCTTTGCATCTAATTCAGTTTGTAATCCATCAATATATGATATTGGTTCTGATGTTGGTTTAACATAAACTGTATCAGTAAATACTGCCCCTGATGGAACATCAGTTAATACTCGACTTGAATCAACCTTTGCATCTAATTCAGTTTGTGTTTTATCTGATGAATATACTGTGGTTGTACTAGGTGTTGTA
>Ga0256828_1000131_pt1 | contig 49959 bp, 39 predicted proteins | sample CV88metaG_FD_185993 | JGI IMG/M metagenome (GOLD analysis project Ga0256828, IMG submission 185993) | Hydrothermal vent microbial communities from East Pacific Rise, Pacific Ocean - CV88 | ecosystem: Environmental > Aquatic > Marine > Hydrothermal vents | place: Pacific Ocean: East Pacific Rise...
TGATATATCAGATGTAGATAGAAATGGAGATGGGATTAATGATAATGGAGAAGATAGTGATGGAGATGGTATTAATAATAATAGAGATACTATAGATAACTCACAAGATAGTGATAATGATGGATTGCCAGATGATATAGACCCTGATAATAATAATTCGGATATAGATAATGATGGAATATTAGATGGTGCCGATAGTGATATAAATGGAGATGGTATTATTGATAATGGTGCAGACCATGATGGAGATGGGATTAATGATTTAAATGATAATGATGATGATAATGATGGTTTAGAAGATAGTCAAGATTTAAATAGCAAAAATCCTGATACAGATGGAGATGGTATTCCAGATGGTGCTGATGTTGATATAGATGGAGATGGAGTTAATGATAATGGAGTAGATAGTGATAATGATGGTATAAAAGATAGTGCAGATAGTAATATAAGTGGCGAAGATATAGATAATGATGGTATAAATAATGAATATGACCCTATAGATAATACCCAAGATAGAGATAATGATGGATTGCCAGATAATATAGACCCAAATGATATAAATATAGATACAGATGGAGATGGTATTCCAGATGGGGCAGATGTTGATGCTAATGGTGATAATCAATTAGACCATGGAATTGATAGTGATGGAGATGGTATTAATGATGAGACTGATAGTGATATTGATGGTGATGGTATAATTGACAATGGAACAGATAGTGATAATGATGGTATAAACGATGAATATGATACTATAAATAATAATGAAGATAGTGATGGCGACGGACTCCCTAATGATATAGATTTAGATAATAGTAGTTGCGATATGGATGGAGATGGTATTCCTGATGGTGCAGATGTTGATATAAATGGAGATGGTATTAATGATAATGGAACAGATAGAGATGGTGATGGTATAAATGATATTTCAGATATAGATAACTATCCAAATAGTTTAGATACAGATAGTGATGGTATTAGAAATGAATATGATATGGATGATGATAATGATACTATTAGTGATAGAGATGAATTAGCAAATGGTACTAATCCATTATTGAGTGATAGTGATAGTGATGGTAAATCTGATATAGAAGAGGGGCTTTTAGATAGTGATGGAGATGGAATAATAGATGCTATTGAGTCAAGTATTATCGATAGTGATAATGATGGTGTAGTAGATGAGTTGGATAATCTTAATAATGACCCAACCAATGATAGTGATGGAGATGGACAAGCTAATATCAAAGAGTTAAATTGCACAGATGGAGACCCATTGGATAGTAGCAAAATGTGTCCTTGGCTCACTGATACTAATTATGGCAAAACTATGATTTCTGTTGGATTTTCTTATATTCCTGGTGGATTTGATGTTGATGGAGATGGATTAAAAGAGAGTGGATTTTGGACATCAACTTATCAAGCTAGAGATACAGGAGTAGATATAAATTCTAGTGAGATTATAAATATAGTTAGAAACTATAATCTATTTATTCAATTAAATTTTAAATTGGAAAATGGAATACAAAATAATATAACAGGCTATACAACAGAATATCTAAACGATTCTCTAAAAGGTAATAGATTGGATTTTAATATATCTCATGCTGAGTATAGCACTCGTTTATCTACTATGACACCATATTTGGCATTGGCTAGTTTAAGTAAATATGAGATTAGAGATAGTAATAATAGTATTATCAATAAAGATTTAAGTTTTTTAAGTCAAAAGCAGTATGTGCAGATAATGAAACTACTTCAAGCAGATAGAGATAATGGAGGAGATGGTTATCATATTCGTAATGGACTTTTGGGTGTTGATATAGAGGTTCCAAAAGTTGATTATAGTACAGTAATATATGAGTTTGGAGAAAACTATAAAGAGTTTTTGAGTAATTTAATTTGGTTAAGAGATGGTACAGGAGCAATTAAATTTTCATTGGATGATATACCATCTTGGTGGGAGGTAGATAGTGATAATGTTTTATATAATTATCAGGATAATAAATATGGAGCAAATAGTACTATAGATGTAGGTTTTGGTGCAGGAGCCTACAAAGATAATTATGCAGTAGTTGTAAGAGCTGGTTCGATTATTGATTTATTACAAGGTACTACAGGAGTTGATTCAGATAGTCCCAATAGTACAAATGGTATCAGTTTTCGAGCATCTACTCCATATCTTTATTGATTTTCTACTTTTTTTAAGTTATATTTATTTTAATTGAGAGTAAAATACTCTGAATTAAAATACAAAGGATTAAAATTATGATGGGAATACCACAACCAGCATTTTATATTTTCAAATGTCAACAATCAGCACCTCCTGGTATGCCAAAACCGAGTTGTGTAAGTCAAAATAACCCAGAGTCTCAACAACTATTCCAACACCTATCACAACAGTTAATGATGAAAGGTATTATAGCAACAGTTCAACCAATTCAGACATCATGTTTAAATAGATGTCAACAAGGACCAGTAATATTAGTAGAACCTGGTCATACAATGTATGTAAATCTAACAAAAGAGAAAATTGATAGAATTATAGATGAGCATATTATTGGTGGAAATGTAGTCAATGAGTATGTAATAGATGATAGTGTATGGGGAGAGCCTATTCCTCCTGCTTCTATGATTAGATAATAGTTGGGCAGTTTGCCCAATTATTTTTTTCGACTCTTTTTCTCTTCAATCCCTGATATGCCAAATCTTCTTTTTAGCTCTTGTTTAATTCTATCAGGAGTAATATCTCTATATCCTAAACCAACTAGAGTATGATATAGTAAATCTGCTCCCTCATGTATTACCTGTTCATCGCTCTCTTTGTCTATCGCTTCACAGATTTCATTAGCCTCTTCACGGATTTTTGATAGCATTAAGTTTTTGTCATCCAAAAGCTTTTTTGTCCAAGAGTTTGAATTTTCTTTACTATTTTTTCTCTCTAATATAGTGTGATATAGAGTATCTACTACTCCATATATCTCATCTGTATTCACTTCCTTATCTAATATTACTTTATTTTGTAATACTGATGTAAAAAAACAGCTTTTTCGTCCTGTATGACACGCTACACCGTTTTGTTTGATTTTTAATACTACTGTATCAGCATCACAATCTAAAAGTACATCTTTTATCTCTTGAGTATGGTTTGAGCTTTCACCTTTTTTCCATAGCCTTTGACGACTTCTACTAAAATAGTGTGCATATCCTGTACTTAGAGTTAGATTATATGCCTCTTTATTCATATATGCCAACATTAGCACTTCACCTGTTTGGTAATCTTGTGCTATTGCTGGTATTAGAGGATTTTTTTCCCAATTTATATTCATATTTTACCTTTTTGTTTATTGTCCAGCAGATATTGTTTTTTGTTCTTTACCTTTGGCATCAACCCATATATTTGGTACTGCTCCACCAGGGGTTAAAAATATTTGAGCATCTTTATTTACTTTGAGTGCTTCATTGAATTTTGCTTGTGTTTTTATCTGTTCTAGTTGAAGAAGTTCTGGAGTTAAAGAATCAGATATTAATTTATTAGCTTTTGCTTGTTCTTGAGCTTCTATTCTGATTTTATCTGCTTCTCCTTGAGCTTCAATTCTATTTTTTTCAGCTTCACCTCTAGCTATTTCAGCTTTTCTTTGAGCCTCTTGTTTTGCTTTCTCTTTTTGTTGTTCTGCTATAGTTACATCTTGTTTTGCTGCTTGAACTTCCTCTATTTTAGCTTTTATTTTTGGAGGTAAAACAATATTTCTAAGCTCTACAGAAGATAATAAAACAGGTCTTCCCTCTAATGAATTTATTTTTTCTTTGACTTTTGTTTGAATAGCACTTGCTATTTCATTTCTCATTTCTGGTAGTTTTTCAGCAGGATATTTTCCTATTACATCTCTAACTACTTCTCTAACTTTTGAATTAATAATTTTTTCTTCCCAGCTAGAACCCCATTTTTCTATAGTTTTTGGTGCTGTCTCTGGTCTTAGACTATACTGAACAGCCAAATCTATACTTACAGTAAGCCCTCTTTGGTCTAGTACTTGTATAGCAGGATTTCTTCTTAGCCCACCTTCAAAACCACCTTTTGATAGAGATGTAGAGTAGTTATCTCCGATAGCACTATTATGTGTATCACTATATGTAATAAGTCTTACTCTAGTATTAACAGGAATAATTCTCTCTAAAATAGGAATATAAAAATGTAAACCAGCTTTAAGTGGTGTTTCATCAAATTTACCAGTTCTAACTTTTATTCCAACCTCACCAGAGTTAATAATAGTGAATGGTTTTAAAAATACAAGAGCCACAATAGCAATTAATGCTATAAATATCCATTGAGGTGCTTGTTTATTATTTCCTCCATCGCCATTTGAGGTTCTTCTTAGATTAGGTGTTTTATTGTTTCCACCATTATTTGGCTGTTTCTTTTTAAAATAGTCGTTCATATCTGCTGGCATTGAGACTCCTTAGTTTATATATGTCAGGTATTGAATATAGTTAGGATTTTTGCCCATTACTACATCAAAATATGCTGTTTGTAGTTTTTCCGTTATCTCTCCACGACATCCAGCTCCTATTACTCTAGCATCAACTTCTCTAACTGGTGTAAGCTCTGCTGCTGTTCCAGTTAAAAATGCTTCATCTGCTATATATATCTCTTCTCTTGTAATTCTTCTTCTAATTACCTCTATACCCATATCATGAGCTAAATCTATAATAGTAGCTTGAGTAATAGATTCAAGTGCATTATCACTAGGTGGGGAGATAAGTTTTCCATCTCTAACCATAAAAAAACATGCTCCACTAGCTTCTGCTATATAGCCTTGGTCATCTCTAAGAAGAGCCTCATCATATCCAGCCTCTACTGCTTCATATTTTGCCATTTGAGAGTTTAAGTAGTTTGCTACAGCTTTTGCTTTTCCCATACCAGAAGTGTTTGGAGTTCTAGTAAAAGATGAGATTTTGAGTCTAATACCTTTTTTTAGCCCCTCTTCACCAAGATAAGCACCCCATTCCCAAGCAGATATTGAAACCTCAACAGGTGCATCTTTGTGATATAATCCCATTACTCCATAACCTAAATATACAAGTGGTCTAATATAAGCACCATCAAATAGTTCATTTGCTCTTAGTAACTCTATTTGTGCATTATTTAACTCTTCTAATGTATATGGTACATCCATTAATGTCATTTTTGATGAGTTTAAAAGTCTTTTGGTGTGTTCATTTAGTTTAAAAATAGCACATCTACCATCAACTGTTTTATAGGCTTTTGTTCCTTCTATAGCACCATTTCCATAGTGTAGTGTATGTGTTAATACATGAACCTTTGCTTCATCCCAAGGTGTCAATATTCCATTCATCCAGATATATTTTGCTTTATTCATATTTCGTTGCTCCATGCAAAAATTAATTGGTGATTTTAACTAAATTAGGGTTAAAAAGAGACATTATCTATTTTTATAATATAAAAAATAGTCTATTGTTTATATTTGAAAGTTAAATTTTTATATTATAGGTCATAAATTAATTCAAAGGAAAAGATATGATTAAAAAAGAGTTATTAATGGCATTATCTGTGTCAGTATTACTTTTAGGGGGATGTGTTGACTCTTCAACAGGTGCAGCAGCTAGAGCTGATATGGAAGGTTCTGATGGTCATAAAGCAGAAGCTAAAGTAGAAAAGAAAGCAGAAGCTCCAAAAGCAGAGAAAAAAGCTGAAACAGCAGTAAAAAAAGAAGCAAAAGCTGAAGTGGCAAAAAAAGAAGAGCCAAAAGCTAAAACAGCTGTAAAAGAAGAGCCAAAAGTTCAAAAGAATGCACCAGCAGAAGAGAAAAAAGCACCAGCAACAGCTGAAGTAAATACAGCAACATGTGCAGGATGTCATGGAGCAAATTTTGAAAATCATGCTATGGGTAAATCAAAAATTGTAAAAGATATGACAAAAGCAGATATAATTACAGCTTTAAAAGGATATAAAGATGGTAGTTATGGTGGTGCAATGAAAGGTGTTATGAAAGGTCAAGCAGACCCACTTAGTGATGCACAGATAGAAGCTATTGCTAATAAAATTGGTAAATAGATTTTTTTAAAGAGGTTTTTAAAACCTCTTTTTACACCATTTGGTTAATTAAAATAAATCTCAAAAAACACAATTAATCCACAAAATGTTTTTATACTACGGTTGTCAATAAAAAAACACACTAAAGGACAAAAAATATGAAAACAATTGTAAAATTGGTAGCAATTACAGCATTAATGGCACCATTTGCTTATGCTGAAGTAAATACTGCAGCGTGTGCTGGATGTCATGGACAAAACTTTGAAAAGTCTGCTATGGGCAAATCAAAAATTGTAAAAGATATGTCAAAAGCTGATATTGAAAAAGCTCTTAATGGATATAAAAATGGTAGTTATGGTGGAGCTATGAAAGGTATTATGAAAGGTCAAGTTGCAAAACTTAGTGCAGATGATATTAAAGCAGTAGCTGAGAAAATTGGAAAATAGTTTTATTGTTATATTAGACATGGTTATATAGTACCTCATCCCCTTAGAGGTACTACTTTTTTTACTTTTAAATATCTTTTTTAATTTCTATTTAGTTATAATCTTCAAAAAGTAGGTAATTGTTAATGTATAGTATATTTGAACGAAATAGTCAAATTAAAGATGCCAAAATTTTTATGGGTACTACAGAAGAGATTAGAGATAATTTAGTAGAGAGAAAAAGTCCTTATAGTGGTAAAGTTGTATCTAGGATGCCACTTTGTAGTGCAGAAGATACAAAAAGAGCATTACAGATTGCTAAACAAGCATCTAAAGAGATGGCAAAATCTCCACTACATCAAAGAGTAGCATGGCTTGAAGATGTAGCAAAAAATCTAAAAAAATATAGAGAAGATATAGCACTAACTATTGTTGATGAAGTGGCAAAACCTCTAGCTTTTGCTAGAGTAGAGGTAGATAGATGTATAGAAACTATTGAACTTACAGCCAAAGAGTTAGTAGCACTTCATGGAGAAACAATTCCTACAGATATAACTCCAAGTGGCAAAAAAACTTTAGCATATTTTAGTAGAGTTCCTGTTGGAGTTGTTGCTTGTATTACACCTTTTAATTTTCCTCTAAATTTAGTAGCACATAAAATTGCTCCAGCTCTTGGTGCAGGAAATACTGTTGTATTAAAACCAACTCCTGAAGCTCCACTTACAGCCTATAAATTAGCTAAACTTTTTAATAATTCAAAATATGCTATAAAAGATGCACTTTCTGTAGTATATGGCGATGTAGAGGTTGGTAGTACAATGGTCAAAAGTTCTATACCTAGAGTATTATCTTTTACAGGTTCAGTTCCTGTTGGACATATTATTACTAGAGAGGCTGGAATTAAAAAAATTAGTCTTGAACTTGGAGGAAATGCAGGAACATATATAGATAGTAGTGCAGATTATAAATATGCTTCACAACGATGTGCTATTGGTGCATTTATAAATAGTGGTCAGGTGTGTATATCTTTGCAAAGAATATTTGTTCATGAGAGTATATATAATAATTTTGCCCAAGCTATGGCAGAAGAGACACAAAAATTAAAAGTTGGTTCTCCATATAATGAAGATACTTTTATGGGTCCATTAATAGATAATGAAGCATTAGATAGAGCAAAATCTTGGATAGAGAGTGCCAAAAAAGAGGGTGCAAAAGTATTAGTTGGAGATAAAATTATAGATGGAAGTTTTGCACCAACTATAATGACAGATGTAACAGATGATATGAAAATAGTCTGCCAAGAGGTTTTTGCTCCTATTGTTAGCTTAGTTAAAGTAAAATCATATAATGAAGCAATGGAAAAAATGAATAATTCACCTTATGGTTTGCAATTTTCTATATTTACCAATGATTTAAAATTAACTCAAAGATTTATTCAAGAAGCTGAGTGTGGTGGTGTGGTTGTCAATGATATACCAACACTTAGATTTGATGTTCAACCATATGGTGGAAGTAAATTATCAGGAATAGGTAGAGAAGGACCTAGATGGGCATTAGAAGAGTTTACAGAAATTAAGAGTGTTATAATCTGTTAATAACTTATTTTAATATAAATTCCTTAGGATTTCTTTATTAAATTATAATAAACTTATGCTATACTTTAGTAAAAGTTAATAAATAGTTAATGAATTGAGTAAAAAGTTATCAAGGAATTTAGATGGAGTATATGTTTCAAACGGGGTTTTTAGGTACACGGGCTCCCCTTTTTATGGATGAGTTTTTAATGGTTGTAGCCTTATTACCCTTTTTTATAGGTTTATCTATATGGTTTGCTATACATAAATATTATGGGCTACATCGTTTTTTTCAAACATTTTTATTTTTGATTACCCTTATAATATTAGTATATTTTGAATATGGCATTCATATTGGAGGAGGTTTTTCTCACTATATGAAAGATAGTTCAATTGATGCAGATTTAGCATTTTATTTTTTAATATTTCATATTATTATAGCCTCTATTACTCTAATTATGTGGAGTTTTATAATGAAATTTGCAATTGAAGATAGAAAACGAAGAGCATTACCAGGGTTATACTCTAATAGTCATAGAAAATCGGGTAAAAGAGTTGCTTTTATGATTTTATTAACATCTCTTACTGCTATAGGTTTATATTGGATACTATTTATAGCCTAAATATTTAGGCTATATTAATTTAATTATTTCTTTTTGTTGTTCTTCTTTTTTATTACCCATTTTGATATACTACCAAAAAATTATTAAATAATATAAATTAAAGGAAAATAGTTATGTTAGAAATTGGTGATAATGTACCAAATTTTTGTTTACCAAATCAAGATGAAGAGGAGATTTGTTTTAGAGATATAAAAGGTAGATGGATAGTTTTATATTTTTATCCAAAAGATAATACATCTGGATGCACAACAGAGGCTTGTGATTTTACAAATGCACTACTTGATTTTAGAAATTTGGATGCTATAGTATTGGGTGTTAGTCCCGATAGTCCCAAGAAACATAGAAATTTTATAGAGAAAAAAGAGTTAGGTATTACTCTATTATCTGATGAAAATAGAGAGTTATGTAAAATGTTTGGGGTTTGGCAACTCAAAAAAAATTATGGTAGAGAGTATATGGGAGTTGTTAGAAGTACTTTTCTAATATCTCCAGATGGAAAAGTAGCCTTTAAATGGGAAAAAGTCAGAGTAAAAGGTCATGTAGAGGTAGTCAAAGAGAAATTAAAAGAGTTAAAAAATTAAAAACTCCTGATATTTAAAACATATCAGGAAACTCTTCTGAAGTTGATGTTTCTGTATTTTTTGGTAGAGGGGATATATCTGTATATAGTTCAGTTCTAACACCATCTCTAGTATTATATACTCCTTTAGGGACTTTGAATTTTCTAGGTAAATCGGGATAAAGTGCATATAACTTTTTGAAAAAATATGAAAATGCAGGTGCTGAGGTACCTCCCCCTGTACCACCTCTACCTATTGGTCTGTTATTATCTCTTCCTATCCAAACTATAACCTCTTGGGCAGGAGAGTATCCACAAAACCATGCGTCAACATTTTTATTGGTAGTTCCTGTTTTACCTGCTACTTCTACTCCAGGAACTTGTGCATTTCTTCCTGTTCCTCTGAGAATTACATCTCTTAGAATATCTGTCATTAGATATGCCTGTTCTGGTTTTGTAAAATTGGCTATATCTTGATTTTTTGCTTCATATATTACAGTACCATCTATTGATACAACTTTAGATATAAGTCTAGGCTCTATCATATGTCCACCATTAGCAAATGCTGAATATATTTGTGCCATTTTTACGGGACTAATTCCTAGATTACCTAAAGATATAGACATATCTTGAGGAATATGAGCTATATTTAGAGGTTTTAGTTTTTCTCTAATTCTATTGACACCAATTTCTGATACCAAATTAATAGTGGCTAAATTTCTTGAGTGAACTAATGCCTCTCTAAATTTAATAAATCCAGCAAAATTTCTTTCATAATTTTTTGGTCTCCATATAACTCTTTTTCCATTTCTATAGTATTGAAAAGTTCTTTCTACATCGGTTAATTCTGTAGCAGGATTATAACCCAAATCTAAAGCCACTTGATATATAAATGGTTTAAATGCAGAACCTGGTTGTCTCTCCATCATAGTTGCACGATTATAGGCTGATTTTTTGTAATTCGTACCTCCTACCATCGCTTTTATATCACCTGTTTTATTATCTACTGCTAATAAAGCTCCGTTTAATGTAGTTGTTTTTAGATTTTCTCTATATCTTTTGGCTGCTCTTTTTACAGCATATCTAAGAGCTTTTCTAGCTATTTTTTGCTCTTTCATATCTATAGTAGTATATATCGTATATCCACCAGTTTTTATATTAGGAAAATCTTTTTTAAGTCGTCTAACTACTTCATCTGTTACATATGGAGCTATATTTTGAGTTAAAGAGTCATGATAAATTTTTGGTGTCTCTTTTATGGCTACTAGATATTCATCTTGATGTATCCAACCCAATTTTCTCATTCTAGTTAAAATTGTATTAGCTCGTTTTAATGCTCTATCGAGATGTCTTACAGGATTATAATATGATGGTGCATTTGGCAAACCTATAAGTAGTGCAGCCTCTTTTAAGGTTAAATTTTCTAAATCTTTATGAAAGTAACCTTTTGCAGCAGTTTTAACACCAAAATAGCCTCTACCAAAAGAGATTTCATTTAGATACCTCTCTAATATCTGCTCTTTTGTTAGTTCATTTTCCACTTTCATAGCCAAGATAGCCTCTTTGAGTTTTCTTGTATAGCTTTTTTTAGGAGAGAGTAAAATCTTTTTTACAAGCTGTTGAGTTATAGTACTTCCACCTTCTACTTTTTTTCCTGCTTTAAAATTTCTAATAAAAGCACGAATAATTGCATCAGGATTTACCCCACTGTGTTCAAAAAATCGTGTATCTTCTATAGCAATTAAAGCCTCAATCAAATATCCAGGCATCTCATCATATTTGGCATATAGACGGTGTTGTCCTTCCATAATATTAGATATTTTATTGCCTTTGTAGTCTAAAATTACTGATGAAATCTTTGGATGATAATTAATAATTTTATCCATATCAAGTTTGATTTCATTATAGGCATAGATAAATGCAACAAATAGTGCTATAGCAAATACTATTATAAGCATTATTGAGCCTTTAATAAATTGGTTCACCATCTATATTATATCCTTGTTTTAAAATCTCTCAATTATACCTAAAAGTGATTAAGTAGTGACTTTAATGCTTTTTTTGAACTTCCAACTCTTGGAATAATTCTCAAAATTGGTTTAGGGACAGTTGGTTGTCTAATTGCTCCAACTAAATATCCTTTAAGCATAAGAGCTTTTTGTAATTTTAGAGCCATATTATTAGTAGATACAGGTATAGTTAAAATTAGAGATTTTATATCCAAATTAACTTTTTTTTGAACTATTTCTTGTCTTTTTTGTATTTTTTGTTTAAATTTATTACTATTATTAGATATTTTTTCTATATTGACTAAAGCTAAAGCTGTATCAAAAACAGATGGAGCAGTACTATAAATAATTGGTTTTGCTCTATTTTCCAAAAAACTAATAATTTCACTTGAAGCCAATATATAAGCACCATAACTACCATAAGCTTTACCCAAAGTTCCCATCTTGATATGATTATCTTGAGGAGTTATACCATAATATTCAAATACACCTAATAAATTATCTCCTATAACTCCAGAGCTATGAGCCTCATCAACAATAAGCAAAGCTTTATATCTATTAGCTAAATCAAAAATATTTCTATTACAAATCTCTCCACTCATAGAGTAAACACCCTCTATAGCTATAATTTTTCTATAAGAGTTATATTTTTTGAGTTTCTCTTCTAAATCATTTGGATTATTATGTCTAAATTTTATAACTCTATTTCCCAAAAGTCCCGTAGCCATCATACCACTAGCATGATACTCTTCATCAATAAATAGCATATCTTTTTTACGAACCAAAGCTTCAATTAGAGCCATATTTGCCAAAAATCCAGACCCAACAACTAATCCTTTTTCAAATCCATTTAAAAAAGCTAAAGTTTCTTCAAATTTTTTATGTATCTCATGATACCCATTTACAAGCATACTAGCTTTTGGTGCATGAGTATTAAACTCTAAGACTAATTCGACAGCCTTTTTAAACTGTTTTTTATTATGAGCCAATCCCAAATAATCATTTGATGCAAAATCTATTAGATTATTATCAAATATATTTCTTTCTCTAAATCTATTTGCTTTTTTAAGGGCTTTTAGTTCTGTTTGGTACATTTTTATCCATTTATGCTATTAAAATTTATTTTATTTCTTTATTTTATAAAGAAGAGGTATTAGTTTGTAAGAGAAATTATCCAAAAACTAATTAAGTTTTTGGAATTATTAAATAGTTTTTTATTAAGGTTTTAATGTATAAGTTATTACTGCTTTAGCTCTTATACCACCATCAACAATTAAATAATATTTTCCAGCATTTAATTGTAATTTTGATATATCTGTACCTTTTACATATCTATAAATAGTTTTATAAAATCCTCCTTTGCTAATAGAAAAACCTACTTCATTTCTATTTAATTTTGCATGTGTATGACAATTATAGCCATTATCTAAAGAGATAATTTTAAAATCAGTTGCAATTTTACCTTTTGGAATAATAAATGTCGTATTTGCAGGATAACACTCTTGATTATTTGTAGCTGTTATTGTTTTTTTTTCTTGTGCTTGTGCAACACCACTTATAAGGATAAAAACTATAAATAGTAACCATATTTTACTTTTCATTTTATTCTCCTTTTTTTTTAATTATAACAAATTGATATAAAATTTGTCAATATTAAAACATATAATATAACTTAATCTTTTTATATTTAAAAGTTTATCCATCCCAAAAGCCTCTCAACTTGTAATCCCATAGCAGTACTCTCATATCCATTAACTTCTAGTATATATTTTTTACAAAATCCCTCAACCATACATCCACCAGCTTTTCCTATCCAGTCTCCACTATTTAGATAATCTTCTAAGCCATCTTTATTAAATGGAGCAAACTTATAATAGGTTGCAGATATATCATTTAGATAAAAATCTTTGGTTTTATAGTGCATAGCAGAGATTATAGATATTTCAGAACCACTCTGTAGTTCTAATATCTTTTTTGCATCATCTATATCTTTTGGTTTTCTAAGGATTTGACCATTTTTTGTAGCTACTACGCTATCAGCTGTAAGTAATGGAGTATCTAATCCAAACTCTTTTATAGCAGATTCTAATTTTCCTTTACTTGCTATATATACAAAATCTTTGGCTATAGTAGTGGTTATCTGCTCTTCATCAAAAATTGGAGCTTTTTGAGTAAACTCTATGCCAAACTCTTTTAAAAGTTTAGCTCTTGATATGGAATTTGATGCTAAGTGTAGCATATTAACTCTCCTTGATTTTAGATTATTAAAATTTTGTTAATTGATATAATTTTAGAGATGGAAGTCAAAAGTTATTTTGTATATATGCCTTAATTTAAGAGATATAATTTTTTTATTTTCTTTTTTATAGGGATAATTATACAGGTTTTTTTCTTTTATTTAGGTGTATTTTTGGTCGGCTGAAGCCAACCCTACAAATCCACTAGCTTAATATTTGAAAATTATACTCTTATTTTTCGTTAAATTATATCACAATGTTTTATAACTCTTATATCTCTAAAAAGTGGAAAGTTTTAGTTTAGAATAGTTTAAATCTTTTTTATTCTCTTTTAGAGATTTTCTTTTTCCGAAATTATGGGGTTTAGAGTTGTTTTATGGAACTTTTTTAATACTTGAAGAAACATTTATAATACTTTGGGTAACTTTTCTAATACTTTGGGTAACTTTTCTAATACTTTGGAAACTATCAACTAAAAGACAAACAAAAAAAATTCTACGCATGGAAAAAGCATATTCTAGAAAAGTACAAAAATCAAACAATTTGTAATAACCTAACAGAAATTGGCTATCTAAAATGGACATTTTTTTATATAAATCAAGATGGACTATTAGAAAAAATAGTAGATGATAATAGAACGGTTTTAGATAAAGAGGAGTCTTTAAAAGTTTGGGAGTATTTATATCAAAACCCATCAAAACTAACTATTGTGCCACTAACTCAATATGATATTTTACAAAAAGATTTCAAAGGAAAAAAAGTAAAACAGGTTACCTCAACACCATTAGGGGGAAAAGCTACTATAATTTTGGAGTTTATAGATTTTAAGGTAGATAATACAAAAGAGAATAAACACTTTGATAAATTTTTTATAAAAATAAAACAAGAAGATAATAACTCTTTTTGGAGTAAAGATAGCTTCTCTTTTGATGAGATTATTGGTATGGATTTTTTGTGAGATAAGTGTTTGATAGTTACCTTTTTTCATTAAAGTTTCCATTAAATATTAATTTAATGTCCTCATTGTGGTAAAAAAGATATTGATAGGGATATAAATGCAAGTATCAACATCAAAAACTATGGTTTAGGTCAAGTAGATAATAGAAATACGGTAGGAGCTATCGGAATATAAGCTTGTGGATTGTCATAGAGTTTCTAACACTTGTTAGAAATCACGGCATTATAAAACAAGAAGCCCAATCCTCTGTAGGGGTTGGGTAATTCACATTGGTTATTAACATTTTCAATAACAGAATGCTTACGAAGTAAGAGATTATCAACTAATGGAATAAGCCTATTTTTCATATTTCTTTTGATTGATGTAATTCAAAGTTATCCCTTGTTCATATAGATGTTCAAAGAGTTTTTTTGAAATATAACCTTTGTCTGCAATTGGTCGGCTGAAGCCAACCCTACAAAATTTTATAATAAATAGATTATTCTAGTTGCGAATGATTTAAAAAATCATTAAACAATAAATTTGGTAAATTTTCTAAAAGAACATTATTTTGTCAAAACTTTTTTTATATTGATACTCTCTTAATCTAATTTCTCTTTTAAATACTCCAAAGCCTTCTGTTTAGCTTCACCTATTTTAGAGGCATCTTTTCCACCAGCTTGTGCAAAGTCAGGGCGACCTCCACCTCCACCACCTAGAATTGGTGCGATTTGTTTAATCCAATCCCCTGCTTTAATTGGGGTGTTTTTAGAGCCTGATGCTATTAGAACTTTGTCTCCTTTTTTCTGAAATAGCATAATAGCAATAGATGGGTATCTGTTTTTGGCTTCATCTATTAGCTCTTTGATGTCTCCTGCTTCTATCTCATCTACTATAATGGTTGTATCTTTTATAGTTGTAGTTGATAACTCTTTTTTGGTTGAGTTTAGAGCTGTTTTTAATTCACTCTTTAGAGTCTTGATTTCATCTTTGAGTCTGTTTATTCCTGCTATTGGATTTTGGTTTTTAAGTTCAGATTTTATACTATTTAGCTCATCTCTTAGATTTCTAATAGCCTCTATAGCACTTCTACCACAGATTGCCTCTACTCTTCTAACTCCTGCACTTACTCCACTCTCTTTGGTTATTATAAATAGACCTATTTGGGCTGTATTGTCCACATGTGTACCACCACAAAGCTCAACCGATTTGCCCATTTTTACAACTCTAACTTTATCTCCATATTTTTCTCCAAAAAGAGCCATAGCTCCACTCTCTTTGGCTTCATCTATACCCATTATTTTTGTCTCTCTAGGGATTGCACTAGCAATTTTATCATTTACCCAAGCTTCCACTTTTGCTATCTCTTCATTGGTCATGGCTTTTGGATGAGAAAAATCAAATCGCAATCTTTTATCATCATTTAGTGAGCCAGCTTGTGCTATATGTTCTCCTAATATCTCTCTAAGTCCTGCATGAAGTAGGTGAGTAGCTGAGTGGTGTTTTTCAATCTCTGCTCTACTACTATCAACTAAAACTTCAACTCTATCTCCTACATCTAAAGTTCCTTCAACTTCAGATAGGTTCATATCGAGAAACTTTTTGGTATCTAGCACTTTTGCTTTTCCTAAAATCTCTCCTCTATCACCTACTTGTCCACCAGATTCAGCATAAAATGGAGTTTTGTCTAATAGTACCCAACCTTTACCATTTAGTGACTCTACCTGTTTAAAATCACTATCCAAAAGTGCCAAGATTGTAGCTACACTCTGTTTACTCTCATAGCCTATAAATTCATTGACTCCAAATTTCTCTTTGAGTTCTTTGAACTCTCCTGATGTTGCAATATCTCCTGTACCTTTCCAGTTTGCTTTTGATTTTGCTTTTTGAGCTTCCATTTTTGCATTAAAAGCATCAATATCAAGCTTAATCCCTTTTTCTCTTAGCATATCTTGGGTCAAATCGAGTGGAAAACCAAATGTATCATATAGTTTAAATGCCACTTCACCATTAAATATATTAGAAGTTTTTTCTAGCTCTTCATTAAATAGTTTAATTCCAGCCTCAATAGTATCAAAAAATCTCTCCTCTTCAAGTTTCATAGAGGTTTTAATACTCTTGGCTCTTTTTGGCAGGTAGTCATACTGTTTACCCATAACATCTACTAGAGTATCCACTAATTTATACATAAACGGCTCTCTTAGTCCAAGTAGATAACCATGACGGATAGCTCTTCTCATAATTCTTCTAAGCACATAACCTCGACCCTCTTTGTCAAAGTTTACACCTTGAGCCAAGAGAAATGATACTGAACGCAAATGGTCGGCTATAACTCTATAACTAGCACTATTAGGTGCATTATAGTCATAAGGCTCTCCTACAAGCTCTCCAATTTTATTTAAAAATGGCATAAATAGACTAGAGTGATAGTTATTTAAAACCCCCTCTTTAATTGCTACAACTCTCTCTAATCCCATACCTGTATCTATACTAGGTTTTGGTAGAGGATTTAGATTGCCATCTTTGTCTCTTTCATATTGCATAAATACTAGGTTCCAAATCTCCAAAAATCTATCACCATCTCCACCCATTATATCATCAGGTGAATTGAAATTTTCTTCTCCTTGGTCATAAAAAATCTCACTACAAGGACCACATGGACCAGTATCACCCATTTGCCAAAAGTTATCAGCATCTCCAAAACGCATAATTCTATCAGCTGATATATGTTTTTTCCATATCTCTTCTGCCTCATCGTCACTATTATGAACTGTTACCCATAATTTTTCTATTGGTAAACCTAAATACTCTTTGGATGTTATAAACTCCCAAGCATAGGCTATAGCCTCTTCTTTAAAATAATCAGCAAAAGAGAAATTACCCAACATCTCAAATAGAGTATGATGTCTAGCAGTATATCCTACATTATCAAGGTCATTATGTTTTCCTCCAGCTCTTAGGCAGGTTTGAGAACTTGTAGCTCTTGGAGGATTTGGAATAGGTGCATCTCCTGTAAATATATTTTTAAATTGCACCATTCCTGCATTGGTAAACATTAGCGTGGCATCATCTGGTACTAAAGGAGAACTAGGTACAAGTTTATGCCCTTTACTCTCGAAAAAGTCCAAAAATTTTTGTCGAATATCCATAATATAATCCCGTGTTTTTAATTGTGGATATTTTATCTAAAATGTGGTTATTTTGAGATAAAGGGATTAAATATCTATTCTAAAACAAAGGGCTTCATCTCTTTTTTTATATTTTTATATAGCTCTTGTAGCCATGGGTATCTATTATTTTTAATATTAACACTCATATATCTAAAATCTACAGGGGATAGTATTACTTTGATATTTTGAATACCAACTTTTTGAGCTAAGTAGTATAACTCTTCTATTTGCTCATCTCCAATAGGGATACAACCTATAGTTTTGTCACTACCATGTATCATAATATCTCCACCTAAATTGACTCGTTTATCTTTTTTTGCCATTTTTTTATCAAATGAGTTTGGATAATTAATTCTCATTGATAGATGGAATTTACTATTTGGATTTAGGTATGATATACCATAAATTCCTTCAGGAATTTGTCTATCTCCCTCTTTTAGTTTTGGACCTAATTTTCCAGAAAATGCTGTAAATTTATAATCATGGATATGTTTCCATTGATTATTTAGTTCTCCCCAAACTTCTAGTTTTTTTTCATGTTTTATTCCAATAATAGTTAATTTTTTTGGATATATAATAAAATCACTATCGGCTAAATATCTTTTTAGTTTCTGTATAGAGGTTAAGTTCTCTTCTATTTTTTTAATTATAGTTATATTTTTTTCTATAATTTTTGTTTCAGGTTCAGGACATTTTGGACACTCTATAGGAGAGACATCTTTTTGTATAAAATATTTTTCATAATATGGATACCAAATCTCTCTACCAAATAGATAAAAAGCCCCAATAGATAAAAATATAATTATAAAAGCAAAAAGAAAACCAAACGCAAACTCTTTCATATTTTATTAATACCCTTTTAGTAGATTGGCAATCTCTTTTGCACCATCTTTTTGGATAAGTGTTTGTAATTTTTTACTTCTACTCTCCATATCCTCATCTAGTATATCTATAACTTTTTGGGGTGTTATATTCTCTTCTCTTATAATCCATGCTACTCCTTGATTTTCCAAGAATTTGGCATTATAATATTGATGGTCATTTGAGGCATAGGGATATGGAATAAATAGAGCAGGGCAACCAATAGCAGATAATTCCCACAAAGTAGAAGCTCCAGCTCTAGCAATAGCAAAATCAGCTTTAGCCATATAATCAGATAGTTTATTAGTAAATCCAAAAACAGTAGCATCTATACCTATATTTTTATATTGCTCTTTTACCTCTTGGATATTTCTTTCTCCTGCTTGATGAATAATTTTTATATCTTTTTCTTTTAATATAGGAGATATTTCTAGGGCTAATTTATTGATAGCTACAGCTCCTTGGGAACCTCCTAAAAATATAATAGTTTTAATTTTTTTTCTTACTCTTGCTTTTTGGAAAAACTCTTTTTTTATAGGATATGCTTTTATAGGGCTACTCTCTTCATATGAAGAGATAAAGGCATCACAATATGGTCTTAGTAGATTATTAAGAGAACCAATAGAGGCGTTTTGTTCATGGATTATTAGAGGGATTTTTAGAGATTTAGCTGCAAATGATGTTGGAGCTGCTGAAAAACCACCTACACAAAATACCACTTTGACATTTGAGTTTTTTAGTATAGCTCTAGCTTTTATAGTGGCTTTTAGTAACATATATATAGATTTGAATTTGCCAAAAATTCCTTGATTGACTACTCCTTGAGTATCCAAAAAATATTTCTCTTTAAATTGTGTATCATTTTCAAACCATGCTCTATCTTGACCTTTTGTTGAGCCTATATATATTAGTTCAGAATTTATCAACTCCTCTTTTACTGCTTTGATAATGGCTAAATGTCCACCTGTACCTCCACCTGTCATTACTATACTCATCTCTCTCTCCTTTTTTTAGGTATTACTTTTTTTGAAATCATTAATATTAGACCTATACTAATAGATGATGCTATAATTTGAGAACCACCATAACTTATAAATGGCACAGCAATACCCTTAATAGGAGTAATTCCAGATATACCAAAACTATTAATTAAAAATGAAAATGTAAAAAGTAAGGCAACTCCTACACAAAATAGATAGTATGTAGGATTATCAACTCTAGCAGCTATTTTAAATATACGGAATATAATAAATAACATAGTTAAAACTACAACTAAAATAGATATAAATCCCAACTCTTCCATCATACCAGCTAAAACAAAGTCTGTATGAACTTCAGATAAAAAGCCTAGTTTATACTGTCCATTGCCCAAACCTTGACCCCAAAAACCACCATGGTTTATTGCATCAAGAGAGTTGGTTATTTGATAAGTTTCTAATCTATTTGCAGAGTTATCAAAAGATAAAAACCAAGCTTTAATTCTTTTTAGTCTATGAGGTTGTGTTATAATAAGAAGTATTAATCCTACTATACCTATACCAAATATCATAGAGAAAAATCTAAAACTACTTCCTACTAAAATAAATAGTACCAATAAAGTAGCTGAAATTACAACAGTTTGACCTAAATCTTTTTGAAATACAGCTATTAATAGAGTAGAGATAATTAATATAACTACATAAGGAACAAAAACTTTTATCTCCTCTTTTATTGGCATATTTCCTCTAGGTAATCTTGTTCTAACTAAGCTCCATGATATAAAAGATACAAAACCTATTTTATAAAACTCCACAGGAGTAATAGATACAGGACCAAAATTTATCCACCTTTTTGCTCCACCTACGCTACGAACTAAACTCTCAGGTAGTAGTGGCATAATTAATAAAATAGCTAAAAATATAAAAAATAGCATTAGACCAATGGGTTTAAACCATAAGTCTGCATCTAGTTTAGATATTATAACCATAAATCCTATTCCAATTACTACAGCAATTAATTGTCTAATAAAAAAATGAGTATCAGTAAATCCGTGTTGCATTATAGTATAGGTTGATAGAGAGTAACTCATCAACAAACCTATTAAAAGTAGTAGTATAGTCGCACCAAATAGAGGTTTATCAATCATATTTTATTTCTTTTTTATATTAGTTTGTGGTATTTTATCAAAAATTTGTAAAAAAAATAGTAAAATAGTAGCCTTATATAACAGATAAATTATAATTTAAAATAATATTTAATAGATTAGGAAAAGTATGGAAGAAGAGTATGTAGAAAATAAAATAATACGATATAGAAGCAGTATCCTTTTGGGTATATTTTTGATTATATTATCTCTTCTAACGATTTTTTTAATTACCGTTATTTTTACTATAAATAGTGATAGGCATACAGATAATAAATTTTCTAGTATTAAAAATAGGGCAATTAGAGGTTCTATTATTTCTGCTGATGGTTATATGCTTAGTTATAGTCAAAAACTATTTAGAGCAGAGGTTAATACTCTAAGTATAGACCCAAAAAAGAAAGACCTTTTTATAAATCTTTTTAGTATATATAGTGGTATGTCCAAAAATGAAATCAAAAGAAAATTTGTTAATAGTAGAGGCAAAGAGATTAAAGGTCGAATAGTTCTTAGTAAAGATATAGATATAAGATTAGCTAGTGATTTAAAAGCTTTAGGTAATAAAATGAATAAACTAAAAGTTTTTAGACCACTAGATAAAAATAAACCTCATTTAATTTTAGGATTAGATATTATAGCTGATAATGAAAAGAGATGTTTTCCACATCATAATTTATTGACTCCAACAGTTGGTTATATACAAGTAAGGCAGGAAGAAGATGGATATAAGTATCCTATAGCTATAAAAGGTTTAGAAAGAGCATACGACTCTTATCTATCACCTAGTCAAGATGGTTTAGTCAAAGGTAAAAGAGATGTACTTGGTACAGTTATATTAACAGGTAATAGTAAAGTTATTCCTAGAATAGACGGTATGAGTTTGCATTTAAATATATCTTTGGATTTTCAAAAAGAGATAGAAGATGCTGTAGATAAAATGAAAAAACAGATAGGTGCAGAAGAGATACTTGTAGCTGTAATGAATTCTAATACAGGACAGGTATTATCTCTGGTTTCATCAGAGAGATTTGACCCAGAACATATTTTACAAAAAGATGTAAAATCACTCAATCCAAACTTTTCTGAATATCTATATGAACCAGGTTCTGTTATTAAACCATTGACTTTAGCTGTTGCACTTGATAATAATATTGTTGATTTAAATGAAAAGATTAAATTAGGGGGAACTTATAGAGTTAATGATAAATATACTATTACAGATGATAGTTATTTTAAATCTTTGACACCAAAAGGTATAGTTATGTACTCATCCAATATTGGTATCTCTAAAATTGCATGGAGATTATCAGGCAAGGAGTTATATGATGGATTTCGTGCATTTGGGTTAGGTCAAAAAAGTGGTATAGATTTGTCCAAAGAGCTAGAGGGTAGAATAAAACAACCATATCTATTAGATTATCCAACATATAGTGCAAATAGTGCTTATGGATATGGAATGTTTGTTAATTTTATGCAGTTAGTCAAAGCTTATAGTGCATTTAATAATGATGGAGTAGCTGTAACTCCACATATTGTTGAGTATCTATCTGATAATAATTATAAAAGATATGAAGTAAATTATGAAGTACCATCACTCAAAGCATGTTCTGCTGATACAGCAAATGCGATACATGATATTTTAGTCTCTGTTGTAGAGAGAGGAACAGGAACAGCTGCTCAGTATGATGGATTGGAAGTAGGAGGTAAAACAGGTACAGCACATATAGCATATAAAGGTAAATATATAGACCAATATCATAGTAGTTTTTATGGTTTTGTTAATGATAAATTTGGACATAAATATACAATAGGAGTTTTGGCTATCAAGCCTCAAAAGGTATATTTTGCTTCTCAGACTGCTGCACCTATGTTTTATAAAATAGTTGATACTATGGTTAAGTTTAATTATTTAGAAGTAGATAAACTTCAAGCCAAATTAGATTATAAAAGAAGGGCTAGAATTCGCAAAAGAAAAAGAGCAATATATCTTAGAAAAATAGCTGAGTATAATAAAAAGCATAGTGAAAATAATGAGAGTGAGTAGATAGTTTTGATATGCTTTTAAAAATTTTAGGAGAAATAATATGTTAAAAAAAATATTAATGGTAGTGGTTTTTTTGGGACTTTTTAGTGGTTGTGTAGGTGTTGACCCACAAGGTAGAGGATACTCAGTAGCTATTCCTTTAAATGTAATAAACTCTACATTGGCTCAAAATTTTCCTGTAGATGAAAAGTTGAAATATGGAATTATAAGTGGTAATTTAAATATATCCAATCCAAATGTTTTGGGTAAAAGTGGAAGTGATAAACTAGGTGTAGGAACATCTTTTAAGTTTACAAATATGTTTATACCTAATGGAATAACAGGAAGTATTAATTTAGCATCAGGAATTAGATATGATGCCAATAGCAAAAATCTTTATTTGAAAAATCCAATGGTAAAAAGTATTCAGTTTCAAAATCAATCACTTATATCTAAGTTGCCAGCAGGTATTCAAAATGCTATAGGAGTAGTAATTTCGGAAACTATTGCTAAAAAGCCTATATATAATCTCGAAAAATCTACAGGTATAGCAACTAGTTTTGTAAGAGGTATTGATGTTCGTAATGGGCAAGTATTTATCACTTTTGGATTATAAACTTTTGGATTATAAATAGATGAATAATAAACCTAAATATAATATATTTAATAATGCAAAGTATGCTTTGGAAGGGCTTGTTCATGCTATAAAAACAGAGTCCTCTTTTAAAATAGAGTTAGTTTTTGCTACTCTATTTTTTCCTATTATCTATTTTTTGCCATTTGAGTTAATTTATAAATTGGTTTTGATTATTACTTTTGTAATGATTTTAATTGTAGAATTACTTAATTCTGCCATTGAAAATGTAGTAGATTTGGTAACAAAAGAGAGACATCCATTAGCCAAATCAGCAAAAGATATTGCTGCTACGGCTGTTTTTTTTACTGTCTTACTTCATATTTTATGTTGGGTAATTATTGGTTTGAATTATCTAAGTTAGTTTAATTACACAAATACCTATTTGTTGTTTTGGTTGACAAGCTTTTTTTTTGAAAAATAGAAAACATTTTATCTTTTTAGCTAAGCATGACATATTTCGACTCCTAAATTATTAATTAATTCTTAAGTCAATATTCTACTGAAATTAATTAAGAATGTCAATACTTTAGCTTTATTCTCTCTCTATTTTTACATAATTGAACCATTTTATATAGTCTCTACTATTTTTATGGTATCCAATAATTTCAGTATATATCTCTTCTGTGGGACTAATTAAAAATACAGTTGGAGTTGCTTGAATTTTATATTTTTTGGGATATATATCTCTATCTTTGTCTAAAAATAGAACTATATACTCTTTTTCTAATCTTTTATATATATCTTTGGTTGTTAATATTTTTGATTTTAGTTTTTTACACCATGGACAGTTTGGTTTGCTAAATAGAATAAATATTGGTTTATTCTCTTTTTGGGCAATTTTTATTGTTTGATTATAATTTTTATATATTATAGTATTTATATTTCCATTAGCTATACTTATAAATAATAGTATAGCTAAAAAAAATTTTTGAATATACATTTAAAATCTATATCTAATATATGCTCTAATATCTTGAGCTTTATCAACTGGATTTAATCCCATAGCTCTTGCATTACTTATTTTTATAGGTGTTCCAGCATCTCCAAAGAAACCATTACTTCCTGTATAATCATAATCTATTTTTGTATATCTAATTTGAGCAGATAAAGCTTTTGTTAAATTATGTGTATAGTAAGCTTCTAAAGCAGTACCTCTTGTTGCTATTTTAGAACCTATCATAGTATCTTCTCCATAAGTAAAGCTTCTCCAATATTTACTACCTTTGTTATATTCTAATCCAAATTTCCCACCCATTAGAGGAAGTTGTGTTCCAAACCAAATAGAATTACCACTTTTTTTATCACTTGAACCTAACATACTTTTTCCTGAATCAGGGTCTGTTTCACTGTAAGCATAACTTGCAAATATTTTTGTGTCTTCTAAAAAATCAGAATCAGAATCAAATAAATCACCAACTCCATCAACTAAAACAGAAATAACTCCACCAATTTCGTCACCCTTTGTTGATAAATTTGGATTCATTCCTGTAGCACTCATTGTCATACCAGGAAGATTAAATGCTTTTAATCCATTTGTCATAATTTTAATTGTTCCATCATCATAAGGTGTAAAAATAAATCCAACTAATCTAGTATCTTCTAATCCATTACTTACACCAGCATAATCAGTTCCTGTATTTGAAAATCTAGGAGATGCATTCGTTGCACCTTGACCTGCACATACTTTAAAAGACATTCCAGATATGCCTGTTGTATTTTCTAATTTTAAGAGAATACTTCCACCATCAAATTCTAAATCAACATTATGTCCTAGTGGAGATTGAGCTTTGTCATCTTCTCTTAAATTTGATAAAAAGCCAGTAGTAGATGGTCTTCTCCCTAAACTTGCAGTCCAAGGAATATTAGTTCCTAAAAAATGATTTCCCATATATAGCCAAAATGCTTTTCTGAGTTTAATAGTATCATCAGTTAGTGTTTCATTTGTTACCCAATCAAAATTGTCATATCCTTGTCCTCTACCATTATAATCAGCTCCATAAGCTTTATTATATCCAAGTTGAGCATTAAAGAGTAAATTATCATTTGGACTATATGCCATATTTATCCAAAGTCTATTTGAAAATAAATCTTTATTTTCTCTTGTAGAACCATCAGCCATTTTATATTCTATAGAATCTATAGCTGTTCTTAAATCGGCACTTAATTTAATATTATCAAAAGCATCATGAGCTTTTACTTTATTTAGTTTACTATTTAATTTTTTGATTTTTTTATTTAGTTTTTCGACCTCTTTTGATAAATCTTTATTTGTACTTTTTGTTTTTGTATCCTCTAGTTTAGCTATTCTAGCTTTTAGTGCTTCTAGTTCCGACATTGTAGCATCTGATTGTTCAAAGCTTGTTACTCCTCCCAAATCTCCACCTGCTACTGCCAAAGTAGCTAAAACTACAGTTGATAACAAAATTTTTTTCATAACTTTCCTCTCTTAAATTATAGAATTTAAACAATTCTAACAAATTTGTAATAATAGTCGTATTAATATAAATTAAATATATAATAAATATATTTTATAGTATAAAGTTGTAACAGTTAATAAAAATTGATGATAAAATATTAAAAAAGTAAGTAATATATTATTTTATTATAGATTAAAAGTTTTTTATAGGAGTAAAAAAATATATATTTCCCTCCCATTCTATAATATTTGGAAGAATAGAAGAGGAGAAAATTATGTTACTTTAACAACTAGGAACATTTCCTGAATCACTTGCAAAGTTAATAGCAAAATCAGCTAAATCTGGAAGATATTTGTCTTTTACTTTTGCATCTTTACAAATTGCTGCAATTTCATCTGCCATTTTTCCATCTTCTTTGATTTTTGTCCATTCATCTTGAGTATGTTTTTTTGCAAATTCTGCACCATTCATTCCACATACTTTTTTAAGTTTTTTACTATAAAGTTTTTGACCTTTTGCTGCGTCAGCAGATGCTGTTGAAGTGATTATAGCCAATCCTAAAAGTGTTGCTAAAGCCAATTTAGTAAATTTTGTCATTTTTGTCCTTTTCATAATGTTAATTTTGTTTTTACATTCGCAGTATAAAACATTTTTGTGTAATGATTGTGATATTTATTGTTTTTTATTTAAAAAATAAATTATTATGAGTATTTTTTCTCATATTTAAAAAAATTCCAATTTTTTATTTTAAATTAAATAAAAAAGTTTTGGTTTCGTTTCTTTATTAGGTTGAAGTTGAAAATAATTTCTCTCTTTTAATATTTGATTTATCTCACTATTTGGATTATCTAAATCTCCAAATATCCTAACTTTACTAGGGCAAGTAATTTGACAAGCTGTAGTTATTAATCCTCTATTTAATCTTGTATCTGAACAAAAGTTACATTTATCAACAATTTTATCTTTGCTATTTATATATCTTGCATCGTATGGACAAGCTTTTATACATAATTGAGTTAAATCACATAATTCTTTATAAAGTCTAACTATCCCATTATCATCAATATATATAGCTTTGGTAGGACAAGCTTCAAGGCATGGAGGATTTTCACATTGATTACATTGTGTTGGCATATACTCTACATCATCTCTATCCAAATCCCAAAAATTACCACTTGGTTCTTTGACATTTATCCAAAGTCTATGTTTGTCTGCACCTAAAAGTATTCCATTTTCTTCTTTACAAGCCACTTCACACGCTTTACAATTAATACATAGTTTATAATCAAATGCCATTGCATATCTTGCCATTAAACTTTCCTTATTGTTACATCTGTTTGGTGCATAGTAGCACAACCATATATCTTTTCAAATTTATCTTCGATAATCTCATTGTCATTTGCACCATTATTATAAGAGTTACTCATATAGAAACTTTTGCTATTAAATCCATGAGCAAACCATACAGCTTGTGGATGAATTTTGTTGGTAGGATAGGCTTTTATTCTGATTTTTCCTATACTACTCTCTACCTCAACCATATCTCCCACTTCGATATTAAGTTTTTTTGCTACTTGATTGTTTATCCATATATGATTTGTATCACTAAATTCTCTCAACATAATATTATTGGTTGTAGCACTTTGAGTTTCAGTAACATACCTACCAGTTATCATTCGAAAATGCCCATCTTTGACTTTAAAATCATATTTATCTCGCCATGTTGGCATAGCATCTTCACCATTTTTTGCCAATTTTTTTAGATAACAATTAACACTAAATTTTTTATCGATAGTATAGTATCTCTTATCTTTTGGATAGTACTCAAAATTACCGTTAAAGATTTCTCTATGATACTTTTTGATATTTGGATACCAAACTCCATCTTTTTTTAGCATTATATATGCCTCTTTACCAAAGTTTTTCTCAATTAATTCTCTATTTCTTTGAGTTACATCTTTTTGATAAAGTTCAGCCAAATCATATCCACCATCAACAAAAGCTTGTTTTTCTCCTAACTCTTTGATATTATCTTGTAAATCCTCATCAAACTCTTTACTAATATCAAAAAGTGGTTTGCTAAGCTTTTCTCCTAAACCTTTGAGAATATCTTGCATACTTTTAGATTCAAACATAGGTTCAATAACTCTATTACGAAGTGCTAAAGATGGTTCTAGTTTACCAAAACTAACCACCATATCTTCTCTCTCTAAATATGTACACTCTGGTAAAATAATATCTGCCATTATTGCTGTATCAGTTGGCATAGTATCCAAAACTACAACCAAATCCATCATCTCTAACATTTTTTTGGTTTTGGAAACATTTGGCATATTTTGCATAAGATTATGTTTTCTAATAAACATAGCCCTTACTGGATATGGTGCTTTGTTTGATACAATTTTCTCTCTAAAATTTAACCAACTTCCACCTTTTTTAGAGCCATAAATAATCCCGTCCAAATCAAATCTCTCTTTTGTATTAGCATAAAGTGGACTATTTATCTCCTCTTCTGGTAATTTAATAGGTTTCCCCAAGATAATACCACCTTGGCGATTTATACTACCTGCCAAACCATTTAAAAGAACCATTGCTCTACGGAGTTGAAAATCATTATTACTCCATACACTTCTCCTACCTAGATAAAAAAGAGGTCTTTTAGCTTGAAAAAACTCTTTTGTCAATTTTTCTATCTTTTGAGCAGGGATATGAGTTTTGGTCTCTGCCCATTTTGAGGTGTATTTGTTATCTAATATATGTTTTTTATACTTATCAAAATCTTTGAAATATTTTTTGACAAATGATTTATCATAAAGTTCATTTTCTATAGCAATATATGTCATAGCCAAACACAAAGCCAAATCTGTACCAGGATTTATAGGTAGATACTCATCTGCTTTTAGTGCTGTAACTGTTGCTCTGGGGTCTAGGACTACTAGCTTTTGTTCTTTCTGTTTTCTAGCCAAATCTACACTATCTGGAGTGATTAGAGACTCAAATCTATTTGCCCCTGCTATTAAGACAAAGTCACTACCCTCTATATCCATCTCTCCAATATCTCCAATAGTTAAAATAGTAGCTCCTAATTTGGTATTGAGACATATTGAACCCTCATCTAAAAAATTGCTACTTCCAATTTTCCCATTAAAAAATTTGATATATTCATCTTTGTTAAATCCCTCACCATTACAACTAACTATTGTTGAGCGATTATCTTTCTCTTTTTTGAGTATATCTACCAATTTATCTTTGATATACTCAAAAGCTTCATCCCAAGTAACTCTCTGATATTTTCCATCTCCTCTAACTCCTACTCTCTTGAGAGGATATTTCAATCTATCAATATCATAAAGTGCTTGGATACCTGAATTACCTTTTGGACATATCATATTTCTTGATTTTGGAAAAAGTGGATTTGGGTCTATTTTGGTTAGAATATTCTGTTCAACACGCCCAATACCTGCACATTTATTTCTACACATATTACATAAAAAAGGTACCTCTTTTATATTATTTGTAGATTTGCTAGTAGGTTGTGTTAAATAAGTTGGCAAACAAGTTAATGCATCCAAATTACTTGCATAAACACATAATGCTACACCACTTTTTAAAAATCGTCTTCGAGAAGTTTCTATTATTTCCATAAAAAATTATAGCATAAAAAATAATGCCTTAACCAAAAAATCATAAAAAAAAAATAAAAAAAATAAAGCAGAAATATTACAGAAGTTAGATATAGATACCCAAAAAGGGTATCTATAATATTTTAAAAGAAATTAATGTTCTTCATCCAAATTAAATGCTCTTGTACCTACATAATATAATAAAATACAAAGTCCTAAACCACCAAGAGAAATCATAATCTCAGTTGCACTAGGAAAATAATGAACCCATTCTGGAGATACTTGATACATTCTTGTTTGCAACATTTGAAGAGGTTTAAGTTGTGTATCATGAACTAAATCATATCTCATAAAGAAGATACCAACCATACCAATAGCAGAAGTCCATACATAAGTTTTTACTGAATTCCACTTGGTATATAACATAATAACAAATGGAATTAACATACCCATAAGAACTTCACCGTACATAAATCCTCCACTATGAAGAATATGTTCTGCTACATCTGCTCTTCCTGGCATACCACCATAGATAGCTGTCATCATTTTCCATGTTTCAAAGAACATCAAAATAGCCAACAGTAGTGTTTGAATTTTTGCTAATCCTACCAATAATTTTTTGGTTTTCTCATCAAAATTCATTTTGTATCTAAATCCCATAATAATAAAAGATAAATAGATACCTGTAATAAATGCTGTCAAAATAAAGTATGTTGGATAAAATACACCATTAGAGATAGTTCTTGAGTTCAAGAAACCAAAAACACCACCAAGGTTAGAGTGAGCAGCAAGACCCACAAGAAGTCCAACAAGACCAAATATTTTTGCTTTTTTCATATTATTATTAAGCAAGAAATAAAACTCTACAATCATAAATGTTAGATATATTCCATATAGTGTACCCATCCACCAAATAGCAGAACGCATACCTGGGCTAACAATATTGTATATCATCATTCTAACAGGGTGACCAATTTCAAATGCAATTACTGCAAATCCTGCTAAAATAGTTACAATAGAGCCAAAAATAGCTCTTTTAGAAATCATCATATAATCTTTAAATCCAAATACATCTCCAAGAGACCCTACAATACAAAATCCTGTTGAACTAACAACAAAGAAAATATATACAGCAATTAAAAGTCCCCATGGGTGTTGTCTAGTTACTCCATAAGCATGGTGTCCATGGATAAGATAAGTTATAACACCTATAGCAAACATTCCTAGCATAGCAATAACAGCTATTGCTACTAACATGTTAATAGGAGTCTTCTCAAAATTTAAAATAGATTTCAGTGAGAAATCCTCTTTTAATGGAATATTTAATGGTCCAATTTTCATCATTAAGCCCCTTATGTTAGATAGAATAATTTTGGATTAGTACCAAGATGAGATTTTAGACTAAAATGCTCTCTTGTTCTTAATAGTTCACTAATTTCACTATTTGGATCATCAAGATCACCGAATGTTCTTACTTTTGTTGGACATGTGTTTTGACAAGCTGTTGTTGTTTCACCTCTTGCAAGTCTTGTATCACTACAAAAAGTACATTTATCAACTGTCATTGTTCTATCGTCCACATATCTAGCATCATAAGGACAAGCATTCATACAATAGCTACATAAAATACACTTATCACTATCAACTCTAACTACATGATTTTCATCATAATATGTAGCATGTGTAGGACAAACTTCTTGACAAGGTGCATCTTCACAATGTTGACATTGACTTGGTACAAAAGTACTAGATACAATATCTAGTAGAGGATATTCTCCCTCTATTTCTTTGACTCCAACCCAAATTCTATGTTTATCCGCACCAAGTAAAACTCCATTTTCCTCTTTACATGCAACTTCACACGCTTTACAGTTTATACAATTTTTATAATCTAATGCCATTCCATATCTAGCCATGATTACACCTTTCTTACTTCTACATTGGTTTCATGCATTACTGCAGCACCATATACTGGTTCTATTTTGTCTTCAATAATTAACGCATCATTAGCACCATTACCATAAGCAAATTCCATCTCTTTACTACTTCCTCCAAAACCATGAAGCATAAAAATTTGATTTGGTGCTATTTTTTCTGTCGGATAAGCTTTAATTTGAATTTTTCCTATACTACTTTTTACTTCAACTATATCACCAAATTTAATACCTTTTTTATTTGCAACTCTTTTATTTATCCAAAGATAATTTGTAGATATTAAATCTCTTAGCATTATATTATTGGTAGTTCCACTTTGAGTAAATTGAGCATGTCTTCCTGTTACTAATCTAAATTGACCTTTTGGAACATTAAAGTTCCATTCATCATGCCATGTTGGCATTGGATCTACACCTTTTTTAGCTAAATTTTTAAAGTTTATTGTAACTTTTAGTTTATCACCTTGAGTAGAGTAATTTTTTTTGCTTTCTGGATAATATTGATATTCGTTTGGATTTAATTGTTTGTGATATTTGTCCATATTTGGATAAAAAACACCTTTTTTATCTAAGATTTTCCAAGCCTCTTCTCCAAAAGCTTTTTCTATTCTTTCTTTATTTGCCTCATATACTGGTTTTTCCCAAGCATCAGCTAAATCAAAACCATTTTCTTTATAATATTTTTCTATTTCTTCAGGTTTCATGTCTTTTGTATCATCTTGAACATCTTCATCATACTTTTTAGTAATTTCCCAAAGAGGTTTAGATAGTTTTTCAGCTAATTCTTTAAATATAACTTCAGGTTCTTTTGTTTCAAATAATGGTTTAATAGCTTGTTTTCTCATAACAATAGCAGGTTCAAGACCACCATAAGTTGCAATAGGAGAAGTTCTTTCAAGATATGAAGCTTCTGGCAAAATAACATCAGCAAACATGGTAGTATCACTAGGAAGTATATCTATCATAACATTCAAATCCATCTTTTTGAGGAATTCTTCAGTTTTTTTAGTATTTGGAACACCTGCCATAGGGTTATGTTTTCTCATCATCATGACTCTAACAGGATATGGAGCTTTACCTTCTAGTACCATATTTCTAAACTGTATCCAAGAACCTGTTTTTTGAGATGGAATAGCTATATCTTTACCATCAAATCTTGATTCTACTTGAGCATACATAGGAGCATTTATCTCTTCTTTTGGTAGAGCTAATTTTTTACCATAAACAATACCTCCTTTTTTGTCAAGATTTCCACTTAATGCTTGGAAAATTGCCATTGCTCGTCTAAGTTGGAAGTCATTTTTACTAAATACACTTCTTCGTCCTTGATAATATATAGGATGTTCAGAAGCCATAAACTCTCTAGCTGTTTTATATATTTCTTTTGCTGGGATATTTGTTATCTTCTCAGCCCACTCTGGAGTATATTTTTTTGAAAGAATATGTTGTTTATAATCATCAAATCCAACTGTATATTTAGAAACGAAATCTTTATTATAAAGCTCTTCATTCATAACTACATAAGTTAAAGCCAAAACAAAAGCCAAGTCAGTTCCTGGATTTATTGCATACCATCTATCAGCTTTTGCTGCTGTATTTGTAAATCTAGGATCAAGAACAATTGTTTTAAGTCCTCTGCCTTTTGTTCTTTTGAACATATCCATAGTATCAGGTGTAATAATAGCTTCTGCTCTATTTGCACCTGCGATTATGATATAATCAGCGTTATTTAAATCAGCTTCACCATAAGTTCCAATAGTTGCAAAATATCCACCTAGTGTTGTTTCAAGACAAATACTAATCTCATCAACATAATTAGGACTTCCGATTTTTTCACCAACTAATACTTCAAATCCCTCTTTTGAAAGACCTTCACCATTACAATACCCGATAGTTGCACGATTATCTTTCTCTTCATCTAGAATTTGTTTAAGTCCTTTAAACTTATCAGTTCCATTTAAAATGGCATTATAAGCTTCTTCCCAACTAACCCTTTTATATTTACCATCACCTCTTTCTCCAATTCTAATCATTGGATACTTAAGTCTATCTGGGTCATATAAAGTTTGAATTCCTGCATTTCCTCTAGCGCAAAGCATATTTCTACTTTTTGGGAAATAGGGGTTAGGATTTAATTTTGTAATAACCCCTTCTTCTACTCTAGCAAAACCTGCACATTTATTTACACAGATACCACAAAGAAATGGAATATCTTCAGCTTTCCCCGTTCCTGTTTTTGTCGTAACCGATTCAGCGACACCATGAGACTCATGTTCATTACCAAATAAATTAGTAACGCTCATTGTTGAGCCTCCAACCACACTCATTGCAACTGTACCTTGAAGAAATTTTCTTCTTGACACTTCAACTTGCATAGGCTATCCTCCTTTAATTTTTCTAGTCTAATTAGGAGTAATTTACTCCTAATATAAGGCTATATTATATAATATAGAAGATACCCTTACAAGAAAGTTTGTTTTTTATTAAAAGTTAGAAGAAAAAAGATTTTTTTTATAAGTGTTACTTATTTTAGAAGTATAAATAACATAAGCTATTTTATTATATTAATAAGTATAAGTTGAAATAAATATAATTATTAATTTATTTTATATATTAAATTATTTCTTTGAATATATATTTTAAGAAATAATTTATAGAGATACCAAGATTGTATCTCTATAGTATAAAATTTAGTGATGTGATTTTAATATTAGAATTGTCATTCTAATATTTATTGCTATAAATCTAAAAAATTGATATATAACACATGTTCTTAAAAACTTTTGTGTTCCTAGTGGTATCATAGTTCCAAACTGTGGACTATATGGTTTAATATGTTTTATATGCTCTGTTGCCATTTTATTTCTCCTTTATTATTTTTGTATTAAATCTTACTTTATATTCTTTATTCTGGAATTAAAGTCCAACCTGGTCTAAGTTTTGCTTTCCACAAGAATAGATGATGTAAGATATGTTTAACCCAGTGTGCAGCAAGTCCAAGTTCTCCTGTTGTTCCATTCATATCTCTACCAACACCTGGATATTTTTCAAAATCAGGTACAATAGGATATACAGTCATTGCTGCTGCTGTTCCTGTAAATAGACCTTTACCAGCACTTGCAACACATGCAGCACCCATTTCTGACATACTTGCTGTATGGGTTGGCTCTTTTGCTCCTTTAATCATGTCTGTTATACTTTGAGCTACTGCTTTTCCCATCATTGCACTAGGCATTCCTGTTCTAGGAGGTGTAGGATTAATTGGTGTTCCATTTGCTGATTTCATTGGTTTAGAAATGGTATGTGGTGGTGCAAAAGCAATACCAATAGCAAACATATTTTTATAAGTTGGATTTTGTAAAGTTTTTGGCCAATCACTAGCTTTCCAATTTTCATAATCTCCAGCATTATAGTTAGCATCAACTTTCATAAATCCATTAGGAGCCATTACTGTATCTGTAATATCTGTTCCATCTTTTGCATAAACTTTTAATCCTACTCCTGAAAATGGTGGTATAAGCATTGCAAAATCAAACTCTTTTTCGTGAATAGTTCCATCAAGTAGTTCATATTTTACTTTTTTAGCTTCTACTTTATTTACATGTGCGCCTATAATCCACTCTAAATCTCTTTCAGCATATAGAGATTCTGCAAAAACTTTACTTGAAGTTGCATATCCCCCCATATTAAAGTGAATACCACCCATACCAAAATCACCAAGAAAAGACTCATTGGAGATATATGTAATTTCAGCCATATCTCTAACGCCTTTTTCTTTGAGTTTATGTTCAATATTAAAGATATACTCAAATGCAGCACCTTGACAAGTACACATACCATGACCTGTACCTATTAGAAACTTTTGTCTCTCTCCTGCTTTCATTTTGTCGATACATTTTTCGAGTTCATGATTTGCATGAATTGCATGGTCTGCTGTGCATACTGATACTGTATGTTCACCCATTTGTCCTTGACCATTTCCAAGTCCTTCAGTTGCATCAAAATTTAGTTTTGGTCCAGTTGCATTGATTAGATAATCATATGCAATCTCATCTTGTTGTCCTGATTTGTCTTTAGAAGTATATTCAATTGTGACATATGGAGTATCATCTCCCTCTTTACCTTCTGGATGAATAGAAATAGCTTTTGCTTGTCTATAATCAATACCTACTTTTTTATAAACTGGAGCTAGAGGAAATACAACTTCTTCTTTTGTCATTTCTCCAACACCAACCCATATATTTGAAGGTATCCAATTCCATTGTGAGTTAGGTGTAATTACAATTACTTCATGTTTTTTGCCTAGCCATTTATTTAAAAATGATGCAGCTGTATGTCCTGATACACCACCACCCATTATTACTATTTTTGCCATAGCTTTCCTTTGTTAAGTTGATTTTTGTATTTCTATTATAGAAAGAATAGATTTAAATAAAAATTAAAAATATTAAAAAGTTTATAAAATATATAAATAAATATCAATTACACTCATAACAATAATTTATAATTATAATTTTAATAAATAAATCTTTTAATATCCATTTTTTTGGGTTTTATATTAATAGTTAATGTTTTTTAATGTTTCTAAGACATTATCTATTTATCTATTTTTAATAAATTAAGATATAATACACATATGCAATATTTTATAAAAATCCTAATTTTAGTTCTATTACTTAAGAGTAGTTATGGGTCTGTTTGGAATAGTCCTCATAGTAATATAGATGAGAAAAAAGATATACTATTTTCTTCATTTTCACTTCCTCCAAAACATCTTGACCCTGTAGTCTCATATAGCTCTAATGAGTGGGCTATTATATCTCAAATATATGAGCCACCTTTGCAGTATAGTTATCTCAAAAGACCATACCAGTTAGAGCCATTGACTCTAAAAGCTATGCCTACTATTATATATATGGATAAAGATAAAAATATAGTAGATGAAAACTCATCTACTATAGCATACTCTAAATATATACTAAAACTTAGAGATGATATAAAATATCAAAACCATCCAGCATTTGTAGCCAAAAATCGCTCTTTGGGCAAAAAAGAGCTAGAGAGTATATTTACTATAGGTGATTTTAAAGAGCTACGCAGTAGAGAGTTAAAAGCAAGTGATTATGAGTATGCTATAAAAAGAATGGCAGTAAGACAATATAACTCACCTATATTAGATAATATGGCTCAATATATAGTAGGATTAAAGAGCTTTTCAAAAGAGATTACCAAAATAGCCAAAGAGAAAAAAAAGAGTAATAAGATGCTTGATTTAAGAGAGTATCATATTAAAGGTGTAGAGGTTATAGATAATTATACTTTAGCTATTACTATTAGAGGGAAGTATCCCCAGTTTCTATATTGGCTTAGTATGAACTTTTTTGCACCTATTCCATGGGAGGCTGATTTGTTTTATCAACAAAGAGGATTAATCAAAAAAAATATAACTCTAAATACCTATCCAGTAGGAACAGGGGCTTACTATCTAGCCAAAAACAATCCAAATCAAGAGATGATACTAAAAGCAAATCCAAATTTTCATACAGAGTATTTTAAAGGTGAGAGATTGCCATTTATCAAAGAGGTGATATTTTCATTAGAAAAAGAGTCTATACCTTTATGGAATAAATTTTTACAAGGGTATTATGACGCATCAGGAGTTAGTTCAGAAGCATTTGACCAAGTGGTATCTATATCATCATCAGGAGATATGGGCATTAGTGATAGTATGAGAAAAAAAGGGATAAGAATGAGTGGGGCTATAGAGCCTAGTATTTTTTATCTAGCATTTAATATGACCGACCCAGTAGTTGGTGGATATAGCCAGTCAGCTCAAAAGCTTAGACAAGCAATAAGCATAGCCCAAAATGAAGAGGAGTATATTTCTATATTTTTAAATAGTAGAGGAATACCAGCCCAGTCACCAATTCCACCAGGTATTTTTGGATATGAAAAGGGCAAAAATGGAACTAACTATATAATATATAATTGGATTAATGGCAAAAGAGTTAGAAAATCTCTTAAAGAGGCAAAGAGACTATTAGCCGAAGCTGGTTATCCAAATGGTATATCTAAAAAAACAGGTAAACAGCTAGTTTTATATTATGATACCACCTCAAGAGGACCTGATGATAGAGCATTAATGGATTGGAGACGAAAGCAGTTTGAAAAATTGGGTATCCAGCTAGTTATTAGAGCAACTGATTATAACCGTTTTCAAGACAAAATACGAAAAGGCAAAGCACAACTATTCTCTTGGGGGTGGAATGCTGATTATCCTGACCCTGAGAATTTTCTGTTTTTGCTTTATGGTGGAAATGCAGTTGTCAATACAAATGGAGCAGGAATAAATAGCTCAAACTATCAAAACCCAAAGTTTGATAAGCTATTTGAAGAGATAAAAACCATGAAAAACTCTCCAAAGAGACTACAAAAGATAAGAGAGATGATAAAAATAGCCCAAAAAGATGCCCCATGGGTGTGGGGATTTCATCCAAAATCTTTGAGTCTATATCACTCTTGGTTTTCTAATATATATCCAAATGCTATGGCAAATAATACTCTAAAATACAAAAAGATAGATGGAAAACTTAGAGTTCAAAAGATAGAGGAGTGGAATAGACCAAAATTAATGCCTTTGGTGTTTTTGGTGCTATTTTGGGTGGTTATGGGATTTATGCTCTATAGAGTTTATAAAAATAGACAAAGAGCTACTATTATCTAATATCTAAAGTTTATTTAGAATAGTTTCATATAAAAACACATTTTTTTGTAAAACAGAACATCTATAAAACTTTTTTATGTTAGTCTTTGAAACTATATAACATAAAAAAGGAATAGAGATGGAACGATTTAGTATTAATGGTAAACTAGAACCTATTGGCAATAGTTCTATTACAGATGAGTATAGGGGTCACTTTTTAAAAGTTAGCTATATTCAAAAGGTAGCAAGGCATTCTGTCTATAGTAAAGATAGAGTGGATGTTGAAGAGGATGGTTCTTTTAGATTTTTTCTTCCAAAAGAAGATTTACTTGTTGATAAGATGGTAACTATAGAGGTATATGCACCAGATGGAGAGATGCTTCGTAAACAAATATATAGTTATGGGAGTTTAAGTGCTTCTAATATATCACAAAGTGCTGATGATAATAGTAAAATTTTAGAGATAGTAGTTAATCCCAAAGTTATTAAATTTGAACAGGATACTTTTAATATAAAAATTTATAAAAAAATAAGTGGTATAGTTATTGATTCATCAGGAGAAAGGAAAGCTTCTGGGCTTCAAATTATTATAATGGTAAGTAATGATTTAAATCTAACCAATTATAATAGTGATAATTATAGACCTATTAGTGCTATGGTCACAGACAAAGAGGGCTATTTTTTTGGGGAAATCAAAGATAATGAGTATGAGAGTGCTTATGGTATAATAGCTGGATTAGAAGCTCAACCTATAGTTATACCATTAGAAAATAAAAAGATACCAAAAAAAATTATATTGGTTACAGATTTATCAATGCTTCCTGAACATATTGGGAATAGTCAAAATATACCAAGTCGTCCAGATAGTGATGACCTTGTAAATTCATCTTCATTTTCAGAAGATATAGGTGGAAAGTGTGTTAATTTCTCTATTCCTAATAGAACAGTAGAAGAGTTTAGTTTATATCATGTAGTTAGAACAACAGAACCCGAAATAAAAGGGCTGATTATTACTAGTAGAGAGAGTAAAAAATTAAAAACTGAATTTTTTAGAATATCAGATAACCTTTTTGGATTATTTGATAGGCTTAATAGTTCATTTAATTCTCTTTCTATGATACCTTTTAGTGTAAAAGAGAAAGAAAATGAAGAGAATAGGGTAGTTTCTAAAGGTTTATCATCTACCAATAAATCTATAGTTACAAGTATGTCTATGTTACCCGTATATCAAATGGAAATATTATCTGGAATAAATAATATCTCTTTTAGTAGTAATACTTTTATGTTAGCAAATAAAGAGTTGCAATTTACGGATTTGATTAAAGTTATATCTGCACAAGAACGCCGAAAAAGAAAATTGATTTCACTTCATCAGAGATTGGCTGAAGCATATTGTGGAAAAAATGGTGCAGATAAAACAAAAACATATTGTGAAACTCTTGTAACAGAGGAACATCTTAATCGTGAAATGGTTGAATCCCTTCTTGGACATATTTCAAAATATAATAATTTTGTTAAAGAATTTAATAATAATTTAAGTAATGAATTTGATAGTTTTATTTCTGATTTACATCATCTAATGGAGCAGATATATATCGGAGCAGAACTTATTGATACAGCCAAAAAAAGAACAGAAATTCTTATAAAAGCTATTGATATGGATATTGAGGAGTCACAAGATAAAGAGGAGCTTTTAGGTTATCTAAGACGCTTAATTACTGAATTTGCAGATGCAAAAAGTCAAATATTATCAAGATTTGAGTTATGTCCTCCAGCAGAAAAAAGTCGTACTGTTGGTATTATGTGTATAGTGCAAGAGTTTGATAGTATCAAAGAGACTTTACGCAATAAACAGATTTTTACACTTGGAGAAATTTTAGATATTAGAGCTAAATATGATATATTTGTAAATAGTATATCTACTTTTTTATCTCTTCTTGATGAGTTTCATACATTTTATTTATCTAACTCAAAAGGATTAATTTCATTAGAGGATAATTATTTTGTAGAGGAGTATGATAATGTAAAAAGTACTCTTTTATCTCTAAAAAAAGAGATATATGGGGCTATATATATGATAGAAGAGATAGAAATGGCATATATATCTAATCATCCTGGTCGTAAAAATTTGAGTGTAGAAAATAGTATTGATTGGGATGAAACACCAACTGTATATGAAAATACAACAATTGCTCATGGGCATATATTGCATTTTAAACAAAAATGGAAAGCTGATGGATATTCATTAGGAGACCTTCTTTATAGTTTACCTCTTGCACCTTGTCAGGAGAAACAGATAGCAATTATAGATTGGGATAGAGCAGAAAAAGGTGTTAGAAGTGAAGCACAAATAGCATCAGAAGAGTTATATGCAGGATTATCTCGTAATAGAGATATTAGTGAGATTGCTAGGTCATCTTTTTCTGAGAATATATATGCTAGTTCTACAAATAGAACAGGTTCAACAAGTGGAGGAATAGGTGGGGGAATAGGTGGTTTTTTGAGTGGTATAACTTTTGGAGTATTTGGAGGTCTATTTTCATCTGGTGCTTCATCCAGTTCAACAGCAAATCAGAATTCAGCTAGAAATTTATCTGCAAGTTCTATGAATAGACTTAGAGATAATGTTATTCAATCAGCCTCTTCTCTTAGAAGTCAAAGAACAACTGTTATTCAAACAGTAGGACAGAGTGAAGATGTTTCTGTGCAGACGGAAGTTGTAAAAAATAATAATCATTGTCATGCTATGACTATAGAGTATTTTGAGGTATTAAAACATTATGCTTTAGAACAAGAATTGGTAGATGTCCAAGAGTGTTTATTTGTTCCTTTACCAATGAGTCCTTTTGATTATCAAAAAGTACTTCGATGGAGTAATACTCTAAGAAGAGCAATTTATGGAAGAAAATTATTAAGGGGTTTTGATGCTATAGAGAGAATTGATACTAATTATATATATTCTGACCTCCCTTTAGGAAGTTATAGTCAAGAGGCTATAGAAGAATTTTCTGGATATTTTACAATCTCTTTTGAATTAACTAGACCACCAATTACAGCTATAGATGAGGCTACTAAAACAGAAGAGTATGATTTGAGTAAATATTTTCCATGGTTTTGGGGTATGAAAATGATTATTCAAAGAGAGGTTCCATTGACAGAAGCAGAAAAAGATGCAATGTTTGAAAAACAGTATGCACCTGATATTGTACGCACTTTTATTGATACTATGGAAATTGATGCTATATCTGATAATGGAAGGGTTGAAAAATTAGACCTTGATTTGACAATGCTTTCAAATTATAGAAAAGGTTATCCTATAAAAGTTACTATTTCTACTAAAAATAAACAAAATATCAATAGAAAACAGATTAAATATATTAGATTTAGAGCAAATACAGATGTAAAACCATCTTCAAAAATTATTTTACGCTCTGCATATTTACATTATAAAACAAAACATTTAAATGAGTATATTTTACGCAAAGATAGAGTAAATAATGATATTATTAATAGTATAGAAGAGAATGGAAATACAAAAACAGATGCAGCATTAATTTATACTCCACTTTTAGATAGAGAAGATAGAAATCCAAGAAAAGAGGATAAAGAATCAGCTACGGCACTTATAAATTTTTTAAATGAACATTTGGAAATGTCACATAAGATTATATGGTCAAGTATGGATTCTAGTCGTTTATTTGGTTTACTTGATGGATATTTAGCTCCAAATTCTGGAGGAAAAAGCGTTGCTAGTGTGGTTGAAAACAAGATTATGGGTATAGTTGGAAATAATTTAGTTTTAAAAGTAGTACCAGGTGAGAGACTTGACCCATTGTTTAAAAATATAAATTTATATGAACATTATACTACCACTACCAAACCTGAACCATTTAGAATTAGTATTCCAACCAAAGGAGTTTATGTCGAATCTGTGATGGGAAGTTGTGTAAGTTGTGAAGAGATAGATGATACTAGACATTGGAGATTTGAAGATGTACCATGTGGAACAAAACCAGTAGCGATTAATCCTATATCAACAGATAGTAGAAAAAGTCCAGCTCCTAATTTAGAAGCAAAAAATTTACCAACAAATATTATTCATATGCAAAATACTCCATCAGCTCCAGACCCAACAGGGTTAGGTTCAATGTATAATTTATTGAGTAAAAGTGGTATATTTACAGATATGACAGGATTGTCAGGTACTCAAGCAAATGCAATAAAAGCTTTAGAGACTACATCAGCAGGTGTAAATAATTTAGCTACAATGTCCAAAGAGATTGTAAATTCAGCAGTTAATTTAGAAAGAGAAAAAGGAATGAAAAAAGATATAGGCAAGACATTAAAAACTATAAAACAGGCAAAATTAGATAATCAAATATCAGATGAACAAGCAAAAGAGTTAAGTTATAGTGCTTTAAGTGCAGTAGCAGGAAAAGAGAAAAAAGAGGATAAAAGATTAACTGATGATAAGGAAATTCAAGATGCTATTAAAAAAGCATCCGAAAACGGTAAAAATATAGAGATACAAAGTGGAAATGAGATTTTAAAAATAGGAGGAGATACTACAGATAAATAATAAATTTTAACTGTTGCTTATATTAAGCAACAGTTTTTTATCAATTTATATTGATTGAATTGTTTTTATTTTATATCCTAATCCATTGACATTTTCTATCATATCACAGCCAATCATATGTCTAATTCTATATATCAAAGAACGAAGTGTACGGTCATTTTTTTGTTCACCCCATATATATGTGCATATTTGCTCATTTGATACAGAAACATTTATATTTTCTACTAAAATTTCTATAAGTTTTAATGTTTTTTTTCCTAAATGTATCTCTTGATTATTTTTAAAAAGACGATGTTTTTCTTTGTCAAACATATATCCATCTTTTATATATATATTTTTTTTATCTATTTTGGTTTCTATATAATTTTCATGAGCAAATATCAGTTTGATTGTAGCCAAGATTTCTTTTTCTACATAAGGTTTCATAAGATATGCTGTAGCATCTGCTTTCATTGCAAAATCAATCATTTCCTCTTCTGCATAAGCAGTTAAAAAAATAATTTTTATATTTTTGTTTTTATTATGAATATGAACAGCAGCTTCACAACCACTTAATCTATCTTTTAGAATAATATCCATTAAAATTAAATCAGGTTTTTTAGTAAATGCTTCTGTTATAGCATCTTTTCCATTATCTACTACTCCTATAACATTATAATTATTTTTTATTAAAATATTTTTAAGATACTCTGCACATAAAAATTCATCTTCTACTATTAAAATTTTTTTACTTTTTAGCATAATTTCCCCATTGCTATATAATATGTCCCTATATATTTACTAAATTTTATTTTATTAAATTTTATTGGATTATATCATAAAAACAGCTCTCTTTTAAAAAATTATAAAATAGATATTTCTTATTTAATTATTTTTTATAAAATTTATAAATTTAAATAAATGACTATTTTTTAATAATTCTTTATTCAAATTACTATACCTAAAAAATATTACTCTATTATATTTAAAAGGTATTAGCTTTAAAACCTCTCTTAACTTTTTGATACTCACTTCATCCACTCTAATCTCATCACCCTCATATAAGAGTCTATTATAAAAATAGTGGGTTTTTAGAACCTTATATCTACCATTTGATAGCTTTTTAAATCTATTATCTAACATATTAGTTGTTATGCCATCTATTAGAGATACTACTCTATTGTAGCGAAAAACTGTAGCCATTGAGTATATAGGCAGAGCCAAATCTAACTCTAGGGGGTAGCTTTTAAATCCTCTTAGATACTTTTTTGCCTCATCTAAATCCAAAATATAGTTTTGGGTATCTGGGTCTAAAAAATCACTCATATTATAAAACATCAAAACCCCTCCATCAACTGGTGGAACTCCTGTTTGGGTCTGGTATTTTAGTTGATGTAATCTTATTGTAGCTGTTACTCTTTTGTACCGTTTTTTTATCTCTTTTAGAAGTGCAAAATATTTTTTTTGGGTGCTTTTTGTCCAGTCACAATCAACTTGTATCTCTTTTGTGTTTTTGGGGATAGTTTTAAATATTATTTGGGCTATATCATCTCTATTTTTTAGTGCATGGTTATCTATATATACTACAGGAGTAAACTCTCTTTTTGGGCATTTGGTCTTTATAATACTCTTTTGACTAATATCCAAAACTTTTATATATAGAGGGTATAAAAAATCATCTCTAATTTGACATCTGCTTTTCCAATAATAAAAAGCAACCTCTTTGGAATTGGAGACCTCTTTATTAGAGCCACAACCCCAAAATAGAACTCCTATAAATAAGAGTCTAATTAAAATATTTAAAAGTTGCACAATTTTTTATCTTGTTAAAATATTTTGTATCTTGATACTCTAAGAGTTTTTTGTATAGTTGACTATACTCTGTATCTCTTTTTAGTAGTTCAAATATAGTATCCATCTCTTTAAATGTCGGTTTTCTATAGTATTGGGTTTTTTTACTATTTTTCTCTATCTCTTTAGCTAGTGATATTTTGAGAAGTTGATAATATACTTTTGTTTTTAGCTCTCTATTATCTGTTAGTTTTAGCACCTTTTTATAAAACTTTTCTGCTTTGTGTATATTGTTTAGGTTATTACGATTTACTATAGTGGTATCTCTATAGATTGTAGCAAACATAGGAGAGTTTCCGAAATCAGATATATTATATAATCCATTTGCCATTAACAAGTTATCCATAACTGAGTTTGGATTTTTTTGTAGCTCTTTTTGGATTTTTATAATAGTTTTTAGAAACTTTTTATGAGAGTATTTAATATATTTTTCTGAGCGATTATTTCCAGAAAAACTTACATTAAAAGGGTTATATAGACTCACTCTCATACTACTGCTTTTGTCTCCATCATATATATCACTATAGTATTTTGGAGGCATAGGTAAATCTTTTGCATAGTTTAGAGCTTTTTGAAACCTGCCATCTCTTGTATATAAAACAGCATAGTATAGATTGATGAGGTTTTGATTTAGATTTATCTCTTTTGAGTTTAGCATTAGCTTCTCTATATAGTTTTTATCTCTTTTATCTTTTAGAGCTACTAGTTCATTTAGTTTTTTGAGATTTAATCCAGCTCTAAAATCTGCTCCATCAAAAAATCTATCATACTCTTTAAAGTATCCAGAGAGTGTTGCCTTGATACTATTTTGTGGATATAGTGTAGATAGCTTTACCATGGTATATTTTTGCAGACTTTTAATAATATCGCTACCTTTGAATATCTCTTCTATATCTTTTAATCTTTTTGATACTAAATTCTCATCTACACCTTTTAGACTGTCAACAAACGCTATATACTCTAATAGTTTTTTATGTTTACTATCTTTTATTGGTATCTTTTTGTGGTGATATATATACTCAAAGTAGCTTAGTAGATACTCATTAAAACTGCCATTTGGATTGGCTTTTAGATACTCTAAAAATCTATCTATATAGTTCTCTAAATCCTTTTTCTCTAGGTTATAGTAGTCTTGATAATCTCCACTTTTTAGCAGAAACGCTCTAAACTGAGCCTTTTGGGCTACTAGATATAGTAATCTCTTGACCCATATAGAGTTTGGATTGATTTGTGTCATATATTTTAGCTCCAAAAGCTCACTATTTTTTGGGTTTATGGCTCTTAGAAAGTGAAAAAGTGTCTGCTCTTGAGTGTTTTTTGCCATTTTGAGTAGTCTATTCCACTCTTGGTCTGTTTTGATTTTAAAATCATAATACCCTATATAGGCATCGCTTTTGTGTGTAGCAAAAATTTGAGCAAATAGATATGCAGATGTAACCAAATCACCTCTATGTTGTATAGCACCAGCTCTGTATGACTCTATCCACTCCCAGACTATACTATTATCTTTTTGGAGGCTATCTATAAAAGCTATCTCTTTGTCAAACTCTCCTAGATTATGATAAGCTCTTACTATATTATATGCTATTCTAGTTTTGAAAAATCTATCGGGATTTTGTTTTATTAGAGATTGAAAGCTTTTTAGTACCTCTTTCCAGTTGGTATCATAATCTTTTATTAATCCCAAAGCTCTTTTATAGGCTATAAACTTCTCTTTTTTCTTTTGATTTTTAATAGCTGTTGGGGGTGTATCTTTATAGACTATACTATTAGCTTTATCTTTCGATATATTAAGATAGCTACTCCACTCTTGAAGATTTAACTCTTTTTTTATCTTTTGGTAGTATTCAACTCTTTTATCATAAGCCCAAGATGGGATATGAGCATATCTATATAAAGGGTTTTTTATATCCTCTTTTTTTAAAAATGAGTTATCAATAAAGTTAAAATCAGCCTCATTGATATATGTAGGTTGCCAAAATGTTGTGCAACTAAAAAGCTCTACTATAAATAGTAGATTGATTAAAACTATTCTTATCATCTATATATCCTTTTAATGTATATTGTGTTCCTCTTTTACCTCTTGGTCAAAGGATATTTTGTTAAAAGATATAATCCCTACTAAAACTAGTGCATAGATAAAAGTAGATAATAAAATAACCCCTATAACTATAGCTTCAAACATCTCTCTATACTCAAATCCCTCTGGTAGCATCTGTATCATAACGATAGAGAGACCACCTTTTATCCCTGCAAATAGAAGTACACTCCACCAACGAAAACCTATATCTGTCATCTTTTTTGTCATATTGGATACTATAGCAAATGAACCTATCATTATGGCTCTAATTACTGTAGTAACTCCAAACATTAGTAGTATCTCTTTGTGATAGTGTATTAGTAAATCGATATTTACAATACTTGCCATAGATACAAACAGAAATGTATTGGCAATAAGTGCTAGTACTGCTATATAGTTTAGGTTCTGTTGGTGTCTTTGGATATGGCTTATATCAGTTGTTAGTTTTCTAGTGATGGCATTCATAAAATTACTAGAGAATACCTTTTTGTTTTTATTGGTTTGGTTGACTATTCTTCTAGCTTTTTCTACTCTATCTGATACTATCTCAAAAGATTTAGTTGTAACCGTATTGAGTGTAATAATAGCCACAATAACAGCCAATAACCCAGATACATGAAAATGCTCAGCCAACTCAAATGCACTATAAGCACTCAATAGAATTAAAACTAGTTCACTCATAGCATCCTCTGTTAGTCTCATTAAAAATATACCAATCCAACCAACTAAAAACCCTGCTAAAATAGATATACTAAGTACCTTTAGACTCACTATTGTTATATCTATAGCACCTATATTCTCACCTCTAAGCATAGGCAAAGCGACAAAAACAAATATAATTAAAGCAGTAGCATCATTAAATAGAGACTCTCCCTCAGCTAGAATTTTAAGTCTATGTGGCACTTTAAAACTAGAAAAAACACTTACAACCGAAACTGGGTCAGTAGCTAAAACCATAGCAAAGAGAGCAATAATAGCCCCAGTAGATAAATCATAATCCACAAAAAAAGCATGAGCTGTAAATATTCCCATTAAAACAGATATAATTACAGAAAATAGTGCTAAATATAATAGACTGAGTGCATTTTTCTTTAAATCTTCTAGCTTTAGCTGTAGTGCATCTGAGGCTATTAAGATAGGGATTAGAAATATAACAAGCTCTGCAAACCCCTCTTCTGAAAAAAGTCTCATATTTGGAAATAGATAATAAAAACCATAACTAAAAGATATTAGAGTAATAGGTGAGGGGATTTTTAGATATTTTTGTATCTCTATTGATAGAAATAGTATAGTCAATAAAACAAGCAGGGTAAGTATCATATTTTTTATCCAGTTTTTTGTATATATTCTATCAATTTATCTTTAACAAGGCTCTTAAACTTGAGTTGAAAAATTTATAGTTATTAAAATAACTTTATAATTAATTATTTGAAATATTTTTAAACAAAATAGAATATTTTTTATTATATAATTTTTTTAATACTACATTTGCGGAGGTTTAAAATATGAGACAAATATCAATACTTTTGGGATTTTTACTGCTTTTTAGTAATTTTTTATTTGCTGTTTCAGATAAAGATTTAGCAGTATCTATTAATTTAGCAGGTAAACAGAGGATGTTAATCCAAAAGATGACAAAAGAGGCTCTGCTTATCCATGCTAATTTAGAGAAACAAAAGAATATAGATAATTTAAAAAATAGTAGCCAACTATTTGATAAAACACTTAAAGGTTTACAAGAGGGAGATAATTCACTAGGTTTAGTTCCACTAAAAGAGAAATCTATTCAAAAACAGCTTGAGGTTGTAGATAAATTATGGCAACCTTTTTATAAAGAGATAAAATCAATTTTATCAGGAGATGCAAAAGAGAGTAGTTATGAGTTTTTAGAAAAGCACAATATGGATTTACTAAAAGAGATGAATAGTGTTGTTAATCTATATACTTTGCAAAATAAACAAAATAGTAAACTAAAATTAGCCAATGATATAAATTTAGCAGGAAAACAAAGAATGCTAACCCAAAGAATGGCAAAAGATTTATTAGCTATTACTAATAACTTAGACAAAGAGGCTCATATCAAAGATTTTAAAAAAGCCAAAAAGCTTTTTAGTGATACTTTAAAAGGGTTAAAAAATGGTGATAAAAAGCTAAATTTAGTAGGAACTAAATTACCTAAGATTGTAGCTCAATTAGATATTGTAGATAAAGAGTGGAAAGAGGCTCAACCATTGCTAGATAGTGCTTTAAAAGGAAAAGATGAAGAGAAAGCTATTAGTAAACTAGATAATATATTAGTAGAGATGAATAGAGCTGTAACACTATATACTCAATCGGTAAATAGACAAAAACAGAGATTACAGTTTGCTTCTATTTTAAATAGTTTTATGAATAAAAACAAAGTTCTAAAAAAGAGAGTTAATTTATCAGGAAAACAGAGAATGTTAGTTCAGAGAATGACAAAACTATCTCTGCTTATTAGTTCAAATATTAATCCCAAATCAAATAGAGAAAAGCTAATAAAATACTCAACACTATATGATAAAACTTTAAATGGTTTTAAAAATGGAGATAAAGATTTAGGATGTACTGCTACAAAAGACAAAGAGGCTTTAAAACAGATAGATTTGGTAGAAAAACAGTGGAAACCGTTTTATAAAAATATCAAAATTATAATAGATAATAAAGACAAAGATAAAAAGGCATTATCATATTTAGTATCAAATAATGAACAGTTGTTAAAAGCATCTAATGATTTAGTAAAACTATATGAAAAATCAGATAACTCTGAAAACTATTTAGAAAAAGCAAAGGTACATATAGTAAATATAGCAGGAAGAGAGAGAATGCTATCACAAAAAATGACAAAAGAGAAGTTATTATTAGTTCAAGGTAAAAAGGAGTATGCACCTAAATTAAAAGAGACTATTAAACTTTTTGATGACTCATTAAAAGCTTTAATAAATGGAGATACTAAACAAAATATTATTCCCCCTACAAATAAAAAGATAAAAGCACAATTGGAAAAAGTGGCTAAAATATGGTCAAAATTAAAGCCTTTATATGAAAAAAACAATATATCACCTAAAGAGTTGGCAATAATAATCAAAGAGAACCCTATTTTATTATCAGAAATGAATAAAATGGTAGAAATGGCAGAGGTATCAAGGGAGTATTAAATTATCTGAATAAAGAGTAATTATAAGTTTTTTGCAGAGTGTTATTTCTAATAGAAGAGGCTACATATAAAGTCATAGAGGAAAAATAGTATTTTTTAATTTTAAGAAAATAAAAATTTTAAAGTTGAGTATCTTGTAATCTTGATATAGCATCATAACTATAAAGTCCGTTTTCCATCCATGTTTTTGTAAAATGGAAGCAACTTTCATTGATTATTTAAAGTATAGCTAAATGTTAATATTAGAATTATATAGATGAGTTTAAGTTTTAAGAGTTGATAGAGTAATTTTACTCTATCAACTTTATTTTACCATTTTACTTCAGCTGTTAGCATTACTGAATCGTTTTTTTCTTCTTTTGTTAATTTGCTTCCACCTTCTC